>Ga0182739_1000738_pt1 | contig 38449 bp, 32 predicted proteins | sample eDN5th30CBELigBY_FD_128873 | JGI IMG/M metagenome (GOLD analysis project Ga0182739, IMG submission 128873) | Enriched backyard soil microbial communities from Emeryville, California, USA - eDNA 5th pass 30_C BE-Lig BY (version 2) (version 2) | ecosystem: Environmental > Terrestrial > Soil >... | reverse complement strand
GGCGTACCAAGATGGGGGCGTACTGGTTTCGACTTGAAGCCGGAAACTCACGTCGCATGCCGAGGATGGTTCGTTGGCCTCGTAAATCGTCGAACCAAAAAAATAAATGCAGAGTCGGAAGACCTCGCTCTCGCGGCTTAATTGACCGTGACGTTCCCGATAAGACGCCTGCTATCGTCGGGAGCGCAAGCAGCAGGCTGGCCCGAAGGCGGTGTGACCGCGCCTGAAGGCGAGATTCATTTCGTGGACACTCGGTCTGCCATCGCGCGCTGGTCCGCAGTGGCAGCCTTAAACCAATAGGCTCAGATAAGCATGTAGAAGCGCGTTTTTGCGGTTTGAAGGACAGGGGTTCAACTCCCCTCGCCTCCAGTTTTTTAAATCGGCCCTAAAATGACCTAAACCCCTGAGAATAAGCCACTTTCGGCGATTCTCCTCTCTCCCGCTTTCGTAGAGAAACCCCATTCTGGCTTGCACGATTCTGCATATGAGTGCATATGGATTGGGCATGTCGAAGCCTCGTTTGAAAAAAGCGGAAATTAAGTTTCCGTACCGGTTTGAGAAGAACGGCAGAACGGGCAGGATCAAATTTTGGCCTGCGTCGGGGATTTACGCCACGCACTTCACCTACGCCTCCAAGGCTTGCCGCAACACGTTTAAGACCTTCGAAGCGGCGTGGAGTTATTTGGACAACGAATTTTCCAAACTCGACGACGACAAGGCGAACGCGCTCTCCCTGCACCCGCTCGCCGGGGATGTCAAAAATTACCATGAACTCGAATGCCTCCTGCGGGAGAAAGGAGGTGGCGCGACTCTCCGGGATGCCGTTACTTTCTTCTTGGCGAACCACAAACGGACGAAGCTGGAGCCAAAAACCTTCGTGGAGTGCGAAGCGGTGTTTTTGAAGCATCAAAAGAACAACAATATCTCGTCCATTCAGCTCCGGACGCTTGAGAAGCATTATCGGCGCTTCAAGAAGGATTTTGGAACGCGGAAGATCGACGAAATTACGACGCTCGAAATCACGGACTGGCTGGCGACGCGCACCGACGAAAAATCAGGCCGCCCGTGGAGCGCCAAAACGAAGGCCAGCGTCCTTGGCTCACTGGTGAGCCTCTCCCTCTTCGCCCAGGAGATTCTCAAGGCCATTCCTGATACGGGGAAAACCGAGTTCCAGAAGGTGCGACGCCCCAAGAAGGACGCCAAAGAAAAGGTGGAGATTTATACGGCAGCAGCGATAGAAACCCTTTTGCTTACGGCGATCGAACATGACATCGACCTGATCCCGGCCATTGTGGTCGGGTGTTTCGAGGGATTGCGCCCGTTCGAATTTCATGCTGAGGGTGCTGACCGGCCTCCGCTCACCTGGGAAGAAATCAACTGGACGGATCAATTCCTTCATGTAACAGGGCAAAAAGTGCGCTCGAAGGCAACCCGCGATATTCCACTTCACGACGTGACGGTGGCTTGGTTGAAGCCATTCGCCAAACTTAAAGGTCCGATGTGGACCTACAAACAAGCCTACACCAAAAAGATGAACGCTCTGCGGGAAAAGGCGGAGGTACAAAGCATTTATGATGGGTTCAGGCACAGCTACGCCAGCTACCGGGTTCGTCAACTGAAAGGGAATCTGTCGCAACTGGCCGAAGAAATGGGCAACAGCCCGGCGGAGATTGTCGATAGCTACAAGCGCAATGTCAGCGATGAGGAAGCGGATGCCTGGTTTTCCAGGATGCCGCCTGCGGGTTATGGCGAGAAAATAACCGCAATCTTGGCTTCGCGCCGCCAAGAACCGCAAGACGGCAAGGAACTCGTCCAGCCGTGAGTACGGTGGAGCGGCTGGCGGCGGCGTTTTCCTTGGAGTTGCATGAATTTTTTGCCCCGGAGACTCCGAAAACGACCAAGCTCGCGAAGAAGCCGGTTTCGAGTCGTATCCATCGTAAATGACCCACTGTGGAGAAGGGGCAAACGCCTTGCATACGGGCCGCCCACAAGTGATAAAGTAGACCTGTGTCTGGCCTCACTTTTAGTCCTACGATTGAGCGGTCCGTTGTCGTCGAAGCGTGCCGCGTTGTGAAGCGTCTGGATCGTGAGAGCCTGATGCGGATCGCCGTTGATCGCGGCTGCCGCCACTATGCCCCGCTTCTGTCGACACCATTATCGGGGAGCGTAGAGCGGGCCGATCTGCCTCATGAAGTGCTCGGGGCAGCGCTGCTTCGTGGGCTCCGCGATGGAGAGACGTTTCAGGCCATTCGTTGTGGTGCCATGGTTCTAAGCGACCTGGGGAATGACCCCGAAACGATCCTGTCGGCCGCCGATTATTATGGCGTCGCCGACCGCTTGGCGCACATCGCCCGAATGGGTTTCGAGTTCGACGATCATCCGGGTTACTGGGAAGCGCTTTTATCGCTAGCTCTACCGTCGCCTGAGGAGGCAGCCTTCCTGCCCGGCCTTTCCCGGCTGACTTCTGAAACCCGTATGACCAAAATGGGGCGTCATCCTGTTCGTACCTGGCTTCGCACCCGATGGCCGAGATGAACAATGCGCAGCGAATCGTTGCCATCTTGGATCGCCATCCGACGACGGAAATCGAGATCATCGTCTTTGGGTCTGCTGCGATCATGCTTGATCCGTTGTGTTTGGCTCATCTGAAGACGAGGCAGACCAACGACGTGGATACAGTCCTGAAATAGATTCTGTACGATTGCGCCGATGCAGGCGCAAGGGGTGGGTTTATGTTGAGCTACACTTTATAAATGGCCCGCTCCGATAAGCCCAAAGAACTGTGCCTTTCCGAGATTCTTCAGAGTATCGCCCTGCTTCCGCAGATGTTATCGGCCCTGAACGACCAACAGCGCCAACTTGCCCGGCTAAAAGATCAGATAACAGCCAACATCAGGGGGAACAGTGGAGATTCAGACGGTTGGCTGGACTCGAAGGGTGCCGCTTGTTATCTGGGCATTTCAAATGCCACGTTTGACAAATATCGTTACAAGACAACTCCCTCAATCAAAGGATATCCTCTTGATGGGAAAACGCTTTACAAAAAATCCGATCTGGACTTGTTCATCAAGCTCTATGCGCTCAAGTCAAAGGGACTTGCATAATCTGCCGAGCCGGTTTTCCCATACTAAAGCTGTGTGCTATTGCCTAAGCTCTCCTTTGCATTTCGATATCCGATTTACTTTCAGCAAGAAAAGGCCGCTTCAAACTTGCACCCAGGAGTCGAGCTTTCGTCGCATCACCAATGAGGAAGTTATCCTCGTAGCCCGCACCTTGGGTGTTGATCCGGGAGGACGGTTGCGGCGTCACTAAAGCGGGCGTCATCCATCTTCCCGTGCCGAAGTTAAGATATGGAATCAGCTTGAGCGGACTCTTTTAGTCGCTCCAGAACAAGCTGGGTCCGGGCGGTAAATCGATACCGTACGGCGTTTGTCCGACCGCTTCTCGTAATCCATCCCTCTTTTTCAAGCTTCTGTAATCGCCGGTAACAACTCGTTCGGGAAGTGGCCCAGAACCGAACGGCCTCTCGTGGTGAAAACTCACCCAATCGGGAAAACCGCTTAAAGAGAGTGGCCTCATGCTCTTGCCACTCAATGACCTCTCGCGTTACATCTGTCTGCTTCAAGGTTTCGGATTTAAGTTCCTTCTTTAGCCGTTCCCGTTCAGAGATGATGGTCACTGCCTTGGAAAACAGTATTCCGACGCGCCGTAGGCGCTCTTCTCGACTGAGCGATGCATAAAAAGCTGAATCATCCATTGCTTAAGATAGCAGAGTTCGAGATGGGAGCCGCTCTGCTGTAAAAAATGGACCCTACAAGGACAAAAACCTGCATGGTTTTCGTTATGCCCCAGAATCACATCTCCGATGCGCTAGCGTTGGCACAAGTTCCGAAAAATTGGGCGCAGATGGAATTTCCAAACAGACCCGATTGCCTGGGGAAAGTTCAATGAGGAGATCACTATTCTCATAAAGGATTTCCGTAAGGAGTTTAAGTTCCTTTGGGGTAATGATTTCCTCGCGCCGACTGCCCCGCATTAGGTAAAAGCGAAAGCGCCTGTCGTCGCTGGCTCCTCCTTCAATATTCACGCTTAGCGTCATGCGGAATAATCTATCCTGGGTTTCGCATAAAGATGCGCCGCTTTGAGCGCAATCGTTCAGTAAGACAAAGTTGCGCCCAAGCGGGCGCAGGAAACGTCCGGTAGATGGGCTATGACTGAAGGCCAAAAATGGAACGGCTCTAACGCGCATCTTAAAACCGAGGGTCATCTACCTCTTTCGCCCTACCCGTCGAGAACTTTGATCGGTAAGGGGGGAGCTACGTTATGAGCCGTTCAGGAGAGCCCTAATCAATGTCAAATTGTTCCATATCACAAAGGATGCCCCAAGCCTCTGTAAACGGTGAAAGCCAAAGGCCATCAAAGACACGTTTTGGAAATGCTACCTGTCGCACCCGTCTTGAAGGATGGGTGCGGATGATCGCTACACGATCCCCCATCTGGGGCAGAATCGACCTGAAAGCCTTTTGCCGGGCAACGGGATATTCACGGGAACATGCAACAAGGACACTATCAGCCATCCGACGGCAGTCTACTGATTTGGCATTTGAAACCAAAATTTGCCAGCGGCGTAAGAATGGACCCAAGCGTTGGGGGGTCATCGTTGCCGAGCGTTCCAGGCTGCGTTTCGATCAGTATTCACTCTTCTATGATATAAATGGACGCTGGCTTCATAATTACACCGATCTGGGGTCAGGCCGTCAGAAAATTCCACCGACTATCTTTTCTACAAATGGCCATTCGCGCCATCCATCTCAAACAAGATCGGACGCTGGTGGCGAAGTCAAAACGCTAAATGCAATGAACTATCTGACAGGAAAGCCTAATCTTAATACAAGAGCATCGAGTCGAAAAATCACCCGTTTTTCTCCAGAAACACCGGCTGCGATTTTTTCTGGCAGATATGCTCCCTGTGATGCTCCCCCATATGTGGAGGGTTCCTTCGGAACACAGCAGTCGGATTTATACGGCGCGGAGCGCGGTGTCGCGCTATCTGGCGCGAATGATGCAGGCCGAAGGCCGGGGCGGTATTCACCGCTCCGGAGGAAAGCCTTCGCGATGCTCCGGCGGCTTGCCAATGAGCATTGGGATAACTGCAAGGTTACTTTTTCTCATCGAACCGGTTTTCGCTACGTTCTTGATGCGCTGGTGGTCGGGCATGAGGAAGAGCGGATTCTCGATTGTTACGGCAGGGCCTTGTTCGTCTGTCATGGATTGGCAACGGATATCGCGGCCCACACCGGTGAGATCGTGTATTTTAATCCATCTTCCACCGTAACCAAAGCCAGGCGACTTCTGGAAAAGAACGGTTTGACGGCCAAAGAGCGCGTTGCTCAGTGGTATCGCAAACGCCAAAAGGCAAAGGAAACTCTCTCGTTGGCTGCACCGACATTCACTCCGCCCGTCTTGTCGTCTGAACCACTACCTGATGATGTTTTGGAATTGCACCGGAAGATCGCTGAAAGTTTGGGATGCGACATGCCGGATTGGGATGCGCTGATTCTTGGACCAACAACCGCTAGAATAAGTCACCCGTAACGTCTCCAACCAAGAAACACTATACCGCTGAGTTTAAAGACCAGATCAACTCCGGGAAATGATTGGGGAGATTCACCAGGGCGCCGGATCCCCCGTCGAATCTACTCTGTTCTGGAAGTTCCCCCCAGCAGCTCTTACCACGTGGCACAGGCCACCGCCATCCAATGCTCGGATCAGAAAATAGATGAGGTCATTTTCAAATCCCATCGTCGACGCTGCGGTTACCGGAGAATCTGGCACTGGCTTAAGTTGTTGCTGCGAAGGCAATAAACTCTTAGAATTCCACTTCTCACCTAAAAGTCGCCGGATTCTGCGCCGTTTGTATCCAGAGAGCTTATTCGGTAGTGCAGGCGGTGAGTCAGCAGGTACAGGAGAGAGCGGCTCAAATTTTCTGATAGACCTACTTCGTAAATTCGTGTTTGCTGCGTAGAGCAGCAGTATTTTGATTATTTTACGAATCCTTAATTCAAAAACATTTAGAATAACTTGGTTTTATATATGGCCTCAAAGCTTAAGAATGCAGAATATTCCGAAGATACTGTGGCTATAGCCATAGACAGCTTTCTGACCGCGCTTACTTTCCCTTTTACGCGCTTTTCTTTGGAGTTATTTACCAAAACGCAAGAACGACGAATGGGGGCTGATGCTCGTCTTATAAGTCATCGAGGAGGATTTCTTCCGATTTACATGCAATTTAAACGTCCTTCTGCCTATCCGGAAGATAGTAGGTCTAGCATTATAAGGGATCGAAAAGATCTAGCCCCCCCTTTAGAGACCTCACCAAATACGCTCTTCTTCGCGCTCCGAAGAAAAGAACCCGACCACGCCGACTATCAACACAACATTTTATATAAACTTCGTCAGGCTCTTCATTTCCTAGGAAAAGGCGATGCTTTCTATGTGTGTCCTCTTTTCTTGGACCGTTCAGCCTATCGCTTCCATGTACATATTTCAGCTTTGCGAAGGTGGTTTCAACCCTGGCTTCATCCTTTTGATCTGGGTAATTATAATCTTTCGTTTGGGGATCAAGTGCGGCTTATTGAGGAGATTCCCATTTTTAAGAAACATGTAAGCATTACCCCTCACGCACCCGTGGATAATCATAGACACAAGTATAGTTTCACCGAACAAGGCAAGGAAATTTGCTTTCATTCTCCTCTTCATGTCGAAAAAGGATTTGAGAGCTTTGGAACAAGTTTGGCTAACAATATTCGAGCCAGCTACAATATCACTGACCGCCATAGTTCGTCGGAGATGACTGATTTACTAAGGGGGATTATTAATAGAGGCGAGATTGGATTTGAGTTAGATGAGCGAAAATTGCTCGAAGAGTATGGCTGGATTGACCAGTGGTTGCAACTGGGGGATTTTTTACTGTCAGAATATTCTATTTATCAGTATGCACTATATTTTCATCGATAATAGGTGTGATCTAGGCTTTACCATCTCCCCTAGATTAGATGCAAATTTCAACTTTCCATTAAGGTAAAGATGTATTTAAATGTATATTCACATTCGGGTGTAATAACCGAATCCATTACTACGTCATGCTTGATGTGACCCGTAAATTTAGTCTTTTACCCACGGATAATCGATTTTCGGCCCATTTTTCAAAGCACCGAATGAATCCAAGAGGTTTTTTTGCGGTGCAGGAGGAAAAAGAAACGTGTCTTATGCCTCCTTATTGTGGATTCCATTTCCCTCAGATGTTTCCTCTTAATTGCCTATGTGCTTAGGTAGGGCGCTTTTGAAGTGTTTAGCCCTGAATTCGTTCAATTTCGACTCCTTTGCTAATAGATCGACGGCTTTAAGGATCTTCTTTGCTATCAATCCTTCAGAGCCTTCCTTTCCATAAAAATTTTCAAAAACCTCTCGGATAAGCATTCTAACATCAGCGTTATCTGAAGTGCGAAGCCATTTGACATATTCTCCATCAGAAAGTTTTGAAATCCGTTCTATATCAGCCGGATGGTAAACCTCATTAGTGAACCGGCGAAGCAGTATATTTTCGATATTCAGAGGCGGTCGTCTCCGCTCTGCTTCGTCTCTATACGCAGCCCGCAACTCCTGGGGCAATCCATCAAAACCGCTTAGTGCGTGGCGGATATCCTCGTCTGAAAGTTTTTCAAGGTTTCTTTCCTTCCATTGTCGGAACCATTTATCTCGAGGGTCCGATTCTCCCAATTCAACTAACACGTTTCCCGCCCAAGCTATTGTTGTAGTGTCGAGTAGAAGAATATTTTCTTCGCATTCCTGTCTAAGTTTAGATGCGATATCGGGATCATTGACTGAATAGGATGTTAAAAGGGACCGAATAAACTCTTGCAGTTTTCTATTCTTCGTTCTCTGAGCTGTTTCCTTATTCAATAACAGGGTTTTGCTTCGAAAAGATTCCCAGTCAGTTTCGCCAGTCGTGACGACCTCTATAATATGATCGTCACATGGACCTGAGCGTATCTGGCTTTGAACGATCAGCTTGTCACCTTCATTCAGATTCTCGTCGTCCCCAAATACCATCTCACTAAATCCGAGGGGCCTGCTAGGGCTGAGATCTGAAATATCTATTTTGCTTCGAAACCCATAATGTAGAACAGAAATCTTTGCTGCTGAATCAAGGACAAGACTTTTCGAAAATTCGAAATCAGCGGGCATCTCATTTGTTAATCTCTCAAGTATACCTACCGTTCGATTTATTACCCGAAGGTTTCTAACATTCAATGCTTTCAACACAGGGTTGAGGATGTCTGTAAAATCTTTCGCGAAAATGGATGAATTTTCTTCAATTGTCGGAAAATAGGGGATTTCAAAGTCGAATATCTTTTCTTTGTGGAGATCAAATATTTTCTTTTCGTCTTCTGGAATCTGTCCATCGTTTGAAATGAAAATCACCTTACATTCTCTTGATTCGACCAAGTAGCTAATTACTCCAAGAAGTACATGCATGCCTAAGTCTGGGTCTTTTCTCTCCAGATCATCAAATACTATGAGCATTTTACTAGCAAGAAGGCCCGCAACAGAAGCACTTGCTGCATCCATTCGCTCTTTTCCTATGAATGCTGAAATAATATTTCCGGCGGCATCTCTTGTCCTCTCTCCAGCTTTCGAGCCCTTGAGCATCCTACTGATCGGCATTAACCAGTCAGGTAATTTCTGGCTGATTTTATTAGCCCAGCCCAAAGTGAGCCTCATGTAGATATCATTTAAATTTGATATTCCGTAGAGAGAAACATATGAAAATGGAATTTGATCATCATCTTCCTTTGCCCTCAGTGCTTCTAAAACAGCATATGTTTTTCCGACACCCCAATCGCCGTGTACATGCATTGCACCAGGGCTGTCCCTTTTCGCAAAAAGAGAAACACGAGCCTTCAAATACTCCAGAGACGAATGATCTTTCATGATCTTCTACTATTACCGTTTTCCACCGTCTCCACCAAGATAAAATCCGTGACAACCATTTACCCCCCCGGGCATCCAATTGGGATACTGAAACCTTCACCTTTTCGGGGTCAAAGGATCGGGATGCAAATCCTAGGGGCGTCGTCGGTGGTAAGATCGGTGAAGCAGGTGCATTAGGAGGGAGCGGCTCAAATTTCTGAGTGAGGGTGAGTATCCCATTTGGGTACTCTTGTTTTGGAAGATTCCGAATATCGATGGAGAGAGTGTAAACGACGCTGAGAGTGATGAAGCTGGAAGCGTTCGCTCACGACGTCAACCAAAGGGATATCTCTAACAGCACCCGTGAAAAGAGGCGTTTCGCCGGGGGAGGTTCCTTGATCGAACGGTTCGAAGAAGTGGATTTCCAGAAGGGTGGCGCGAATGCTCATGAAGTGGATATCTGCGACATTGAAAGAGCCGGAATGCTTTTGTCTTTCAGGTGTATCTGATTTCCGTTCGAACGCTGCGCTCGCACGGGCGCAATCCTCGGAGAATGGTTCAAAGCGTCTTTGGTAAAGACACCCATAGAGGCGGGAAAGCCACTGAAGATACTTGCAAGGAATGGATGATGGTTTATTTTCTGGCGAGTTTTAATAAAAACTCTGATTTCATTTGCATTGTTTTAATCCGGTGGTTTATTCTGAATCCAATCGAATCAGTATGAGTGGTAATTCTGGCAACAAAATAAACCAACAGCTCCTCACGGCTCCAGTCGGTGCCGTGTTGACTACGGCATGGCTCGAAGATCGGGGAATATCGTCCGGTCTGGCCAATTACTACGTCTCGTCCGGTTGGTTGCATCGGGTGGGAACTGGAGCATTCACCACGACATCAGAACCGCCTACTTGGCTCGGTGCGGTATTTGGCCTCCAGCAGAAAGCAGGTTGCACGATCCACCCAGGTGGAAGAACAGCGTTGGATATTTTGGGAAAGGGCCATTTTTTGTCGCTGGGGAAACAGGCGGTGTATCTTTTCGGCGATAAGGGGGAACGGTTACCGGCCTGGTTCCAGAACCTCTCGTTGCCCAACAAGCTGCATTATGTCGGAAGTCATTTTTTACCTCCCGATGTCGGCTTGCAGGAGTACCGCCCCGGCACCTTCACCTTAAAGGTCTCCAGTGTGGAACGAGCGGTTTTGGAACTTCTCTACGAGCAAAAAATCGACGAAGCCGGATACGAACATACGCGTTTGATCTTTGAATCCCTGGGCACCTTGCGGGGTGCGTTGGTTCAGCAGTTGCTCGAATGCTGTTCTTCGGTGAAGGTTAAGCGGCTTTTTCTGCATCTGGCAGAACCCTATCAACATCCCTGGCTCAAAGAACTGGACTTGAAGAAGATCTCCCTTGGGAGTGGAAAGCGGGTGCTATTTAAAGGGGGGAAACTCGACAAGAAATATTTGATTACAGTACCTGCAACTGATGAAATAGCCTCCGATGCGCCATGAAAGAAACCATCTTTTATTTACAGGCTGATCTGCTTTTGCAGGTTCTGCCGTTTGTCCAAGGGGAATCCTGTTTTGCCCTGAAAGGTGGCACGGCCATCAATTTCTTCATACGCAGTTTTCCCAGGCTGTCAGTGGATATTGATTTGGTTTATCTACCGCTTGAGGATCGCGCCACGACGTTACGGGAAATCGCGTCGGCACTGGAGCGTATTGCGCTGAAAGTAGAGCGGGCCTTGGGAGTAACCGTGCAAAAGCTGCGTCTCCGTGAGAGCAACCATGTATATAAACTGCTCATTTGCGGTGCCAACGGTGCTGAAATCAAGGTCGAACCCAACCTGATTTTACGAGGAACATTATATCCACCGGTTGACCTGCCGCTGGCTCCCGCAGTGGTGGAGATATTCCAACGCGCCGCCACGACGAGGGTGGTATCTCTTCCCGATCTATACGGAGGAAAAATCTGTGCGGCATTGGACCGGCAGCATCCCCGCGATTTGTTTGATGTTTATCTTTTGCTCCAGAACGAAGGGATTACAGACGAGATCCGGCGTGCGTTCGTTGTATATCTTGCCAGTCACGGGAAACCAATGAGTGAACTGTTGGCACCAAACCGAAAGGCCCTGGCCGATGTGTATGCGAACCAGTTTAGCGGCATGACGGTTCAACATGTACCGCTTTCGATCCTGGAGGACACCCGTGAGCAACTCATCTCCATACTCAACACCGAAATGACCCAAACAGAGCGGCAATTCCTTCTTTCGCTCAAGCGCCTGGAACCTCAATGGGACACGTTAGGGATTCCTGGCCTTGATCGGCTTCCCGGATTGAAATGGAAGCTTTTCAACTTGCAACGCATGGATGGAGTTAAACGGCTGGCCGCCGAAATGGCATTGCGGAAGAAACTTGGCTTGTAGATGACTAACGCGAATTTGTTAACTCCCGGAGACCCTTTCGGATATCGTAATTTTTTCGACCAGAGCACCGGCTCTTTTTGATTCAGAATATCGGGGGATCAACGGTTTGATCCATTCGACAGAAAATTGCTGGATGGCGACGGCCAGATCCGTGAGAGCTTTTCCTACAATGCGAATTTCATGACTGGAAAAGGTAAGCGCAAGAAGCTCTTTTCCATTTTCTGTACCCAAATGAGCATAGAGAAGATGGACGTAAGGGATAATGAAGAGCTCGCCGTTGGCTTGCTCTATGCAGAGTGACTGCTGTTGGGCCTCTTTTTTCCAGCACAGGAGTTTTGCCTTTTCAGAGTGGTTGCTTTTTATCATGGGAAGGGGCTATTTGATTGCTGCGGGGACGTCGGATGATTGCCCATGCGGCCATCCGGAGCCGCATCATCGTTGCATACTGCTTGAGAGTCTTGATTCCGGGTATCTTCCGGTATCCCGGCAGCGGGCGATTGACGGTTTGTTGAGGGGGGCCTCCATCGACAAGGTCGAGAGCAAGGGAACGCTCTCCCAACTGGCTGACGCTCTCACGGAGTTGTTCCTTATCGGCGGTGGAAATGCGGATGCCCTTTCGACCTCGGGAAATGGAGACGTACCATTGCTGGGTATTTGTGGCTGTCCGGATGGCCGAATCCGAGAAGAGGACGTAATCGACGGTCTTTCCCTGCGAAGCATAGGAGGTGACGGCGTAGCCGCGACCGAACTGGCGGTAACTGGCCGGGATTACGCGTCCATCCTTCAGGGTGATCGTTCCGTTGGCCTCCACGGATTTGATGGTGACCAGTTCCCCGTTGGCTAACCGCTGGCCCGTACCGGTTTTTGCATTGGCTTTGAGTTGGAGGCGATCTCCCGACGAAAGCGGCAGCTCCTTTTGGTCGCAGACGGTGATGTGGCTCAGGTAACGGTTTGGAAGAACGCCCGCTTTGTCTTCACTTTCAATTTGCAAGCCGTTGGGGGCGATGGACACGAGTTTGGCGACCTGCCCTTTTTTGAAACCACAGGCGTTCCGGTTAAACACGAGGACACTTGTGGCGGTATAAAACCGGGCATCCTTCTTTTGAGCGTCGGTGAGGTCGATTCGTTCCAGCGACGTAACGGTCCGTTCCCTTTTTTTGATAAATCCCTCCGTTTTCAGTGCCTCGCGGACGGTTTCATTGACCTTGTGAATCTCGGCCCAAGTCTGCGCGACGACGAGCGTTGTCTCACCCTTGCGGGCGTGCTCCAGATAGTGGGCGGCCAGCCATTGCTGTTGTTCACCCGGCGGGCATTCCAGTACGGCTCCGTGATTGTCCAGACGATGGAATGACGCGGCGATGTCACCATTTGCGGCCTCTTCAACGGCTTTCCTGTACGCCTCGATAAACTTTCGTTCGGAAGCATTCCGAGCTTTGGCAGGGTCTTGCCGTCGAATCTCCTGTAATTCCGCAGCCCGCAGGCCGGAATACTTCTCGATGGCCCAAAGGGCATCGGAGGCTTCGACCGCGCCATGCTGACGGGTATCGCCCGAGAGGATAATTCGTCCTCCCCTCGATTCAATCTGCCCGAAAAGGGCCTGCATCTGGCTGGCTCCGATCTGACCGGCTTCATCGACGATGACAACATCTCCTTCACGAATATCGGGTGAAATCAGGAACTCGCTCACCGTCTTTGGATCGTTGAACCCGTCACGGGCCAGATCCATGACCTGCTGACGTTGAGGGGCAATCACGTGAACACCGCGCCCGGTTTGGAGCAGTTTGGCTTCGACCTCGCGCAAGGTGTAGCTTTTGCCGGTCCCCGCCCCTCCCCGGAAGAGAGTCACCAGATCGCGAGAGGAAAGAATGTGCGCTACGGCCTCGCGCTGTCCCCTATCGAGACTTTGGTTGGTCAGTTCGTCATCCGACGAAAGCGGTTCAAACCGGTTGGTCCCGTACTTGGCCGTCTGGACGATCCCGATTTCCCGGTTGAGCATCTCTTCGGTGGTGATTTTATCGGGATCGTGAGAATACCGGATATAGCCGGTCTTGCGGGTGATGGTCTTGAGGTCTTCGACGGAAACATCTTCTCCTCTCACCCGTTCCAGCGCCATCCGCCAAAGATCCTTCTCACAAATCACCGATTTCCGTTCAAAGAGATGATCTTCCGCCCAGGTAATGGCATCCTCTGCGATGGCAAATGTCGGTTCGGGAAGAACGACTGCGCGTCCTTTTTCTACCAGAGCGGAGAGGGAACTGCGCTCTTCCTTGGTGAGTTCCCCATTCCAGCGAGCCTGAAGTTCCTCGATGGGGATATCCTTGATTTTCCGGGAACGCTCATAGTAGGCGATGTTTTCCCGAATTTCGGCAAGATTACCTTCCGCCTTTTCGGGGCAACGCTCCAGAAGGGCTGAGGTCCGATCATCAATCTCCTTGTGGCGTTTGGAAAAACGCTCGCACAACTCTTTGGAGACCCCTTTGACCTCAAAATCTCCACGGGGATGATTTTCAATTTCATAGCCGAACTGCCGCAGGCCACGGGCCAGCTCATGGTAATAGACGCTCTCGACGTATTTCTGCACCCTGAACATGTCGATATTCTCCAGAGCCTTCCAACGGTTCTCCTCATGATCGAAGGAGGCATTGAAAAAGATACAATGCGTGTGCAAATGGGGGTCTAACGCCCGCGAGGTGTCGTGCCGGAACTTGGCCCCGACCACGTTGCCCGTCGCCCGGCGGGAGGACTGGCCTCCAATTTTAGCCGAACCAATCGCGCCTTTTGGAAGTCCGCATCGAGTGACACCAGTTGAAGCCAATTCAAGTTGAAGCGCGACCGGGCGAGACTGAATGGCTCGCATCAGAAATTTACCGGACAGAACATCCGGTATCGCCCGCAGAATTGCCAAATGATAGCCACAAACAAGATCATCGTCGGTTTCAGCGATCAAGGCAGGCACGGCGATGTCATTCCACGTTTCAGAATCTTTCGTGATCACGACATCATCAACCTCCAAGTGGAATTTTGAGATTTCATCTTCCGTTGCAGTCGCTCGCATCAAATCCATGTCGAGCGTGATCCGGTCATTCTTGTAAACGTCTGTGTAATTGCAGAGGCGAACGGGCAGTTCATCCGAATGAGAATGCTTGTCCACGTTGCTGACTTCATAAGAAGCGACAGCTTTCAAGGGCACCATTCTCCACGATGAAGGAAGCTGCTCTAAACCTGACGGACAGAAATTCATTCCGTTACCTCCTGCAACATCTTGAGAATTCGCGTCTCCACCGCATCCAGCTCCTTGTCGATTTCCTTCAGGCTTCTTGGCTCCTCGTAGCGGAAAAACTCGCGGTTGAAATTGATCTCGTAACCGACCTTGCCGATTCCGCCGTCCTTTTCATCGCGCAGCTTGAGATCGTCGTTGATCCATGCGTCCGCCACGAAGGGAAGGACTTCGCGAAGGAAGAAGGATACGATGTCCTCGTTCAAGGGCACGTTCTCGTTGTCGCGCAGTTTGGGATCGGACTCGTATTCAACAGCTTTGCCCTTCTTGCCCTTAGTTTCGGGGAAGACTCCGAAGATTTGGTGCAACTCATCCGGCTCAGTGGGACCAGTCAGTTTCTGGCCGGGAAATCTTCCCTCACCCACAAAGCCGACGTAACTTGATCGCTTGGCAATCACCGGTTCGGCATTGGGATCGGTTTTCGTGAAACAATCGCGGAAGAACTTCTTCTGCCGCGTGCCATCCGGGCCGGCGGACCAACCGATCTCGCATCCGTCGACAATCGCGCGGATGTCGGTCCAAGCGCTGTTCCAGTCCTTGTGCGGATCGGTGCCCATTCCCTCCTCAATCGCCTCGACGGCATCGAGGAGTTCCGGGCAGGAGTTGAGGAACATTTCCTTGGCATCATCCGTGACCTGGAAGCGCAGGCGCAGGGGGCGCTCGATGGTGATGCGACGGTAGCCAAAGTGGATGTTATCGAAGATTTTGCTGGTTTCGCTTTCCTTGAACGCGCCGTGCTCGCGGGAAAGGGCGTCGATGATTTCCTGATCGAGGTAGCGACGCTTGTCGCCGAGGCTGCGGGGCATGGGACGGTAACGCTCGCGGCAGTCAATGAGTTGGATTTTTCCCTTCCGCTTTTTCGTTTTCCGGTTGGTGACCACCCAGATGAAGGTCCCGATGCCGGTGTTGTAGAACATTTGCTCGGGCAGCGCGATGATGGCTTCCAGCCAGTCGTTTTCGATAACCCAGCGGCGGATGTCACTCTCGCCGGATCCCGCGCCGCCGGTGAAAAGGGGCGATCCATTGAAAACCACGGCGATGCGGGTGCCGCGCTTGTTTTTCTGCGGGTCAGGCGAAGGCGCATAGTCCTGCCGCTTGGAGAGCATATAGAGGAGGAAGAGTAGCGCGCCGTCGTTCACGCGCGGGAGCTTGCCCTCGTAGCCACAGAATTTCGTGACCTCGCCTTTTTTCCCGACGATCTGCTTTTGCTCCGCCTTCCAGTCCACGCCGAAGGGTGGATTGGCAAGCAGGTAGTCGAAGCCATCAATGTCCGGGAAGGGCGGCTCGGTGAGGGTGTTGCCCTTGGTGATGCGGCTATTCTTGTGGCCCTTGATAAGCAGATCGGAAGCAGCCACGGCGAAGGAGCGCGGGTTGTAGTCCTGGCCGAAGACCTGAACGATGGCGTTTTCATTGTGCTCGCGGATCCAGTTCTGTGCCTCGGCCAGCATGCCGCCGGTGCCGCAGGCGGGATCGCAAATGGTCACGATGGGGCTGCCGCTGGTGAGCAGATCGCCATCCGGCTCCATGAGCAGGTTCACCATAAGGCGGATGACCTCGCGCGGGGTGAAGTGGTCCCCGGCGGTTTCGTTGGCAGATTCGTTGAAGCGCCGGATGAGATCCTCGAAGACGAGACCCATGGTGATGTTGTCCACCTCGTCAGGATGCAGAGGTATCTCGGCGAACTTGGAAACGATGAGGTAGAGGCGGTTGGAGTCCTCCATCTTCTCGATCTCCTGGTTGAACTCGAACCTGTCGAAAATCTCGCGAATGTTCTTCGAGAAGCCGTTGATGTAGTCTTGCAGGTGGCGGCCGACGTTGTCGGGATCGCCCTTGAGTTTCTGGAAATTCAGCGGGCTGTGGTTGTGGAAGCCCAGCTCGCGACCGGCGATGTCCTTGGCGAGCTTGTTGAGGGTGGGGTCAAAGTCATTGATCTGCTTGGCGGGCGGAAGCGTCTTGTTCTTCGCCACCAACGCCTCATGTTTCGCGAGGATCTGTTTCTTTGAGTGCTCCAGCACGCAGTCAAAGCGCCGAAGCACCGTCATTGGAAGCATAACGCGCTCGTATTGCGGCGGACGATAGGGACCGCGGAGCAGGTCGGCGACGGACCAAATAAAGTTGGAGAGAGACTGGAAGCTTTCGGGTGGCATTTTCAGTGAGGACGGGAAGTCGGATATTCGGCTCTTACGTTCGGTGTTTAGGCCTACTTTGTCCATCCTTGGATGCTGCCGCAGGAAGTGTTGGCTGAGACGAAGGGGGAGATCGTGTGCTTGTGTGTGCTTGTATTTGAGCTTGGCGGCATTCGGGCAGGACGGTCGAGGGCGGCGAGGAGGGACTTATAACAAACTTGGTTCGGCGTCTTCATCTCCAAGCTGTGGCTCCAACGACTGCCGGACGAGTCCGACGATGTAGGGGAGGTCCTCGGGTTTTTCTAGAACCACCTCGACATTGCCATTGCCCCAGCGGCCTACGCCGGTGACGTCCTTGCAGAACCCCCGTGGATCATCCACTTCCTGGAAATCCATGTTGAGGCTCAGCCGGAGCCTTTTGGCCTGGGGAACGACATCAACGAAGTTTGTTTCGGCCTTGAAGGCGATGTAGAGCTTGAGGATGACTTCCCTCACGCATTCGTCGAGGGCGAGGACCTCCGCCCGAAAGGCGTCGAAAAGCTCCCCGGTGATGCCTCCGTCGAGGTTGGGATGATCCGCCAGGGAATATTCGGATTCCTCCTTGCCCTCGTTCCGATAAGTTTCGAGGATGTCGGCAGGCAGTTTCGGAGCGGTCCAGATTTTGGCCGCCATTTCCGCGAGCCGGTCCGCCCGCTGTTGGATGGCCTGCTCATTCCAGCGTTCGCAGGCTCCGAGTCCTTCATTGAGCCGCAGAGGGCTTTGATGGAATCCTCCGTCCATATCGCGCTTTTCCTTGAATGAGCGATCACTGTATTCCGAGTTGTAGCCGGTGAGCGTGAGGTTTCCGAGGGTGTGGAGGTATTGCGCATGGATGCGCTTCCAATCGACGCCAAGATCTCCCTGCCATACCGCGTTCAGGTTTTCATTTTGTGGCATGATGTGCTCGATGGTGTAGTCCTGCACCATGACGCGTTCTTTCCGGTCATGATTTTCGAAACGCCGGAGCCAATAGGAGCGGCGGTTGAATTGGTAAAGATTCCGCACCTTCATCTGGCGCTGGAACTCGGCATCGTCCGGAAAGCGTCGATAGGAGGGGAGCCGGAGGAACGCGGCTCTTATGCTCTCGAGGTAGCGGTCCTTTTTTAGCTTTTTGCTGAAGGTCGCGAAGGTCTGCCGCAGCGAATTGGTGGGAATGTCGCATACCGCGCGGCGGAAGACGTAACTCTCCACCATGAGGACGATATCGATAAATTCGGCCTTGCTGAGTCGCTGGAGGGCGAAGTCCGCATAGAGTTCCATCAGGAGCGGATAGCACACGTCTGCCCTCAGTTCGCGGATGTCATGGAAGACGCCGGCGAGCTGGGGATCCTTTTCCTTGCCGAGGGCGATGGCGCAGTAGTAGCCAGCGTAGTCTTTCAACGAGGCGAGCAGCGCTTCCACCTCGTGCCTACGGGAGTAGCTTTTGAATTCATGGTAAACGTCGCCTCGCCGGATGCGATGGTTCCCGGTGTGGATGACGAGGAAAAAGCGCATGAATTCGTCGAACTGGCTGTTGTAGTTCTCCGCGCCGAACCCTATTTCCATGGGACGCCAATGGTCGTAGTAAAGGCGGGTCTGGAGTTCGTGCTTCAGTCCCATGAGCACGAAGTTCCGGATCAGGTCGGCCTGGGTCAGGGCCTTTCCGGTGGAGTTCATGCTCTCGAAGATCATTTGCGGGTTGTCCAAGCCTTGCTGGAGCCGCACATCTACGATCATCAATTTCTGGATGCCTTGATAGACGGTTTTCATGTCGGCTGCGGCCATTTGTTCGGTAAAGAAGGCGAAGTTGTCGGTGATCCGTGAAGAAACGGGTTCCGGCGGGGCCTTGCCTTCCAATAGCGCGATCAAGGTGTCCTTGTCGGTTTTCGTGAGAACCATTTTGTAGCTCAGCTCGCCTTTGCCGTAGCGGTTTCTCAAATAGGAGTCCTCGATCTGTTCAGCGGATACCGGCTCATCCAGACCCTCGGCCTTCAAGCGCCGCATCAGACTGAGCAGCAGCAAGGTCATGGTGGTGATGCGCTGTTGCCCATCGATCACCAGCCAGCGGGAAATCGCCGCGCTGGTGTCCTGCTCGGGAATGTAAACCGCAGAGCCGATAAAATGGCTGTTCAGGTCCGGATTTCCGCCGACCCGGAGAATGTCCTGCCAAAGTTGTTCACAGTGGCTTCGCTCCCAGCTGTAGGTGCGCTGGAAGATGGGAATGATGAACTGTTTGGAGCCTTCGAGAAGCTGGATGAAGGGGAGATCTTGGGCTTTCATTTGAATAATCGTGGATCACAAATTTTAAGATATTTGGCTTTTTCTGGACCGACAGACGCGCCTAGGCGTTCGAACTCATTTCCTGTTCCTCGGTAGACATCGACATCACCGTGTTCCGGCGGCAGGACTTCTGGTGAGAATGGGGTTCTTATTGCATGAATAAGTGAGGCCATAGGGAAAAGGATGCCAGACCGCTGAAACAGTCAACTTGCGAAGGCAATATGCTAAATTCCGAACGTTGCATCTGCCCGGTCAATTTTCATTTCCTCTGCGATGAAATGCGTGAAGGGAATAATGTCACTCTTCGTTGAGGCTTTTTCTAATGCCGATAGGTACGCAGTTCTCCGCAGAACACGGATGACCGTCCAGGGATACCCTCCGGAGGCGAGCATGGCGTTCAGCAGAAATCGTCCGATGCGACCGTTCCCATCTGGGTAGGGGTGGATAAATACAAAAACGAAATGCCCCAGTACGGCACGTACGGCGGGATGCTCCTCATTGGCAAGTGCCTCGAAGAAAGCCTCCATTGCGTCAGGAACAGATTCACGTGGTGGAGGCACGTGCATTGAATTGCGAATGTAGACGGGGCGATCCCGATAGCCAGCGAGGGCGTATGGCGGAATGATGCCAGCATCGACATGAGGTTGATGAAGCTGTGCGAACCATGTTTGCAGGTCGCGATTCATCACTTCACCAGGGTTTACGCCGTCAAAAATCCGCCCGATGCTCCGCAGAACGGCTTCATAGGCCAGGGAGTATCCTTTGGCGGCAAGAGCATCCTGCTGCTGCCGGTTATCCGGGGTGTCTTGGCTGAATGCACCAGACTGAATCTTTTCGATGAGTTCAGGTGTTACATGGTAGCCCTCAATGGAAAGGGAGTTGTAGGCGTCATTGGTGTAAATCTCGGCAGCCTCCTGAAAATACGCTTCTCGTGAGAGTTTCTGTTTTGGGGGAGCGGGGAAGGTCTCGCAGACGGCCTTCCGCATTCCAGACCAAAGCGCATGAACCCGGCCTCCATAAGAGCTGCGAATGATGACCTGTGGACGAATCAATGTCCCTGCGCCTGAAAATGGGTTCTCCGGTTTGACTTCCATTCGGGCGAGGGCGAGGACATCAAGTATCTTTTGAGCCTTCTCATCCTGGCCAATCGCCATTAAGGCCCCGATTACACGGTTGGCCGATGCCGTCTTCCCATACTCCAAAAGTGCGCGGGCGATCTCCTGAGCGTCAATCATGTGAAGAAGAATTTCTACGCTTGCCCGATCTGTTTCAAAGTAGGTTTGAGTGAGGCGGGCCAATGCCATCCCCTGGGGCATCACATTCACCCCCCGGAAGCGAGAAGGTTGAACGGGCATCCGGGCTTCATCCCGATACGTCACAATCGATGTACCAAAGGCCAGTTCAATCCGATTGTTGCCACCCTGTCGTGTCATGACAATCACCTGCTCGGGCGTCCGGGTCTGCCCTGCCCAAAGGTCAAAGGAGGTCTCAGCCGTCAGGCAATATCCATCGCCAAACCGCTCTTCCAGATAAAGGCCGAGGAAAATCCAAAAATTTCCGTGCCAAAGCGTCGTGTCTCCCGATTTCACACCCGGAGAGGCAAGCAGGTACCACCCTTTCATGACCTCTATCAGGCAGCCCGCTTTAACGAGAAATGACCGCTGTCGTTGACTCAAATCCCTTCCCCGAACGACACTCTCTCTGGCGACCGTGGTGGCCGCTTTCAGGTATCGGGCAAGAATTTGATGAGACGCCATGTCGAAGAGGAAAGTTTCTTCGAAAGAATACTCGACTTTCTCTTAAATTCAATACGCCATGTTCTCTTTTTTTCGATACTCCGCTTTCTCTTGTTTGCAATATTATCGGAGCAATCGCCCCCTTTAAACGCCTCCTTGATTTCTCCCCATTTGGCTCAGCCAAGGTAGCCTCAGAAAAGCGGAGATCAAACCACCGAAACAGCGCTGAAAATCGGAATTTCGACTGCAAAAACTGCATACAAAGTGCATATAAGACCAAAAATTCCGATTTTACCCAAGAAAGACGAAGGGTTCAACTCCCCTCGCCTCCACCATAGGAAAACGGATTTTTCCGAGAAGATTTGAAAATTATTTGAAAGGTGTCACACTATTCGGTGTGAATCCAAAGCCTCGCAAGCGCAAGCCGGAGCCGCCCACGTGGCCGCTCGAAGTCAGGAGCGGCTCCTCCGTCGTCAAAATTTATCGCGCCACTATCGGCGGGGTGGTCCGCCATCAACTCCGATGGTTTGAGGCGGGGGAGGTTAAGCGCCAGACGATTACGGACGAGGGCAAGGCCATCCTCGCCGCCCGCGAGAAGGCCGAGAAGCTCGACGCCGGGGAGCACGCCACGCTCCTGCTCTCGGCACTGGAGGCCGAGGAGTACCGCCACTGGAAGGAGATTTGCGGCGACGTCTCAGTGTCTGCCGCGATCAATGAGTGGGCGCGCGCCACAAAGGCCCTTAGCGGCATCCCCATCAGCGACGCAGTGGCCTACTATAACGCCCGGCACAAAGGGCAGGACATCGTGCTCTCCCAAGCGATCGCCGAGTTCCTCGTCGGCCTTCAGGGGCGCGGTGTGTCTGTCGTGTACCGCCAGCGGCTCTCCGATCGCCTTGAGCATCTACGGGAGGCGTACGGGAGCAAATCCATTCGGAGCATCACTGAGCAGGACCTGAGGGCGTTTATCGAGGCGATGGGCGGCGCTCCTCGAACCCGGAAGAACGTCCGCGACGGCATCGTGACGCTCTGGCGGTGGGCGAGGGATCAAGGATACCTTCCGCGCGACATCCAGACCGAGGCTGAGCGGCTCCCGGCCCCGAAGATCCGGCGCAAAACCACCATCGAGATTTTCTCCCCGGAGGAGATCAAAAAGATCCTGATGGCCGCCCCGGGCCATGTGCGCCCCGCCATCGCCATCTGCGCCTTTGCGGGGGTGCGGAGCCAAGGGGAGATCACTCGGCTGCGCTGGGAGCATTTCCGCTGGGAGCAGGGGGTGATTGACGTCGCCACGATTTCGGATGAGGACGGCGAGGCGGAGGCGGTCAGCAAGACGGGTGACCGGCGCATCGTGCCGATCCACCCCAACCTGGCCGCGTGGCTCGCCGACAAGAAGGAGGCGTGCGGGCCGGTCATCAAGCTGGCGGTGCCGGATCGGGCTTACCGGCGCGCGGCCCGAGACGCAGGGGTCCCATGGCGGCACAACGGCCTACGGCACTCCTACGGCTCCTACAGGGTCGCCCAGACCAAAAGCATCGACCAGACGAGCCTTGAGATGGGCAACAGCCCGGCCATGATCAAGAAGCACTACCTGGAGGCCGTCCACGAGGACAAGGCGAAGGAGTGGTTTTCGGTCGTGCCGTGAGGGCATAGGTGGGCAGGCTTATTCTTCGCGTTCCGGATTTTTCACGTTGACGGTGTAAGCTGACAGGGGCTACATTGACCTCATGGTCACAGCGATCAAATCCAGCCCTAAAGTTCGCATTACCCGGTCGGTTGTGCAGCGGGCTAATGCGTCCATGATGAGCCGAGCGGCCAGCCCTAAGCCCGCCACCTCCGGTCGATTTCGATTCGTCTCCCCCAGTGATGAGGACATCGAACAGGCGCTGAATAAGGCCGCAAAGAAGGTTCTCCGGGGAAGTGGCCGACAAGCACAATAAAATCTACCACCTGCTGGTGGAGGGCGAGGATGACTTTACGGGCATCCTCGCTTATTCCGTTTACAAGCGCCACAAGCACGACGTCATGAAGTCTCTTGAGGGCGGATCAGGGGCCTTTCCCCATGAGCGACTTCAAGAGTTCTACCTACTCAGCTGCACCGAGACGCAGCTTCAATCGTACAGGAACCAAGCCTTGCTGATGGCGCGAGACTTCGCCAAAAATGTTTGGGAGGCCCAGTCTAAAGACCTCGAAGAGAGCATTGACCAGCAACTGCAAGAACACGAGGACGCTCACAAGGAAGAGCTTGAGCGTAGAATCCGCGAGCTAAAGCCCTCGTTCTGGTCGTCCGTGCTTGCATCGGTGGTTGGATCGTTTGTCTTTATCCTCTTTGTGGGCGTGCTATTCTTTTTTCTTAAAAGCCTAAAGCATAATCCAATAAACGAGATTCAGGAGTCCCTTGGTGTAGAGATTAAGGACCGAGACTCAGCGATAGACGCCCCTTAGCCCCTCACTCTCCCTTATTCTCCTCAGCCAGCCTCACCGGCCAATCAGGTTCGTTGAAGAAGCCGGAGCTACAAGGCCTTCAGCACGGCCCCGACAATGTACAGGAGCATCCCGACCAAGATGACTGCGAGAACCACCTTGCCGAGAATAACGATGGCTGACTCTGGCTTTTGGTCGGACTCGTAATTCTGTTGAATCGATCTGGCAGGAACGGACTTTCTCAGCAACTCTGGAAAGCTAGCCTTAAGGGTAGCAAAGAAAGCGTGAGGTTCAGTCTCGTCCCAATCGTCCGACGCTTTATCTAAAGCCGCCAACGTCTCTGAAATGATCTTTTTGGACGGAACTTTGAAGAATCGACCGTAGCTTTCATTCAAGCTTTCTGCCGCATGCTCGTACCCGTAGAGCATTCCTGGATCTTCGCAACCATCTATCCCTTCGGGGTGAATTGTCGCCCTCCAGAAATTGACTCTAGCGGAGTGAGCTTCCTTCAATTCATCTCGCGCATCAGACACATCCTCAGTAGATGAATCCTCATCTTCTTGAGTGTGCTTTAGGTTTTCCTTCGCATCATCCAGCGCCTCCCTTAAATCAGAGGGATTGAGTCGAAACTCGCCATCAATGGATGGCTCTAAGGATTCCTCCGGCAAGCTGGCCTTCCATTTTTGATACTTATCCTCGCTCTCCGGGTGCTCTCTTTTATAGCGATCAATAAGAAGGCTTGCCGCATCTTTCGTTAAATCGTCAGAAATCGCAATCCCGTAGAAGTTTAGCCTTCTCTTCTGGGGGTCTGTAGCCGCGTTCAATGCCTTATCTATCAGGTCAATGGCGTCAAACTTTGAAATATCGGGATCGAATTTAACGCCTAAACTTCGCAGGAACTTTACTTGCTTTTTGGTCGCTGGCTCTAGGTTTGCCCAATACTCCTCTGATTGTTTTTTCTGGGCTAGTCTAGATATCACATCAGGAAACACGACGCTGATACAGCCCCACTCTTCGATTTTGTCATGCCATACAAGAGCATCTTGATTCACCTCGCCCTCGCCTAGCATCTCCTCAAGCCGCCCCTTGGTGAACGGCCCAATTTGCTCGCCATCTTTTAGTATGTAGATTTGATACCCTCTTGCCATAATCCTTGAGTTTCAGCGGCATCGTAAACGACATAAAAGCGAGGGTGAAGCTCAAAATCGCACCCATGGCAAATAAGTGATCTTCCCTGGCGCGACGTCAGGCGGTTTTTCGAGCCTCATGCCTTGCAGGCAGCCCCTCCTGGGCCAATCGGTTCAAACCATCCTTAATCCAGTCCTCCATGAGCTTCCCGTCGAGTAGCGCCGCCTGATTCCAGGACCGGAACTCGTCGCGGGTCGGCTCAATGATGAGCGTTTGCTTGCGGAGATCGGCGACTTGAACGTCGGCACGCTGGTCGAAGGCGCGCAGCGGCAGTGACAAACGCTGAGTAGGCTCCCACGGGAAGGAGCCCAAGATCAAACTCCACTACGGAGTTTCCCCAGCCGGGGATCTTCTCTTTTCTTTCGATTTTTCGGAGTATCTTCCCGCCGATTCTGGTTGCTTCCAACGTCACCCTGGCCTCGACGGCCTCCTGCCGGCCGTTCCGCAGCCTGTACCGGACGACGACAGGCTTTCCGGGATCGTAATAGATATCATCGTAAACAGGAAACAGCGATAGTCGATCACGCCTGGTAAACTGTCCTGTCAGCCGGATATCATCCAGAAAAACGCTTCCCTCACAGGGGTGGTCCGCCTCCAACACGACGGCTTTCAGCGATGCAGGAAACCTGCACTCCGAAAAACGGGGAATGGTCTTCTCATTGATGGCTAATCGATAGGATCTCCAGAGGTCTCCTTCAAGCAGGACGGGGGCCGACGTGTAGGTGCGGTGCCTGGCGTCCTCAATGACAAATCGGACTGAAACAGGGAGACCCCTCGGGTTCGCCTCAAATTCAACCCCTGTCAGAAAGCCGCGCAGGAGCGACATTTTCTTTCGTTCAAACTGCACCCGAAACGGCCCCGGTCCGGAGGAATCAAATGCAAATTTCAGTTCTCCCACGAATTGGTCATGGCGCTTCTCGCCCGTTGAGCCGCTGAGAAAAATATCTCCGGCAAACCAGAGACCAGGTTTCAAACCCGACGAGGATTTGAGCCGCCAGGTTCCGACATCCTCAAAATCTGCAACCATGCCTTTCTGGTCGGCGTAGGTCGACGAAGGCAGGGGAAATAGAATCCCCCATGCCAGGGCCAGGCGCAGGCATCGAGGTAGAAGAATGTCTCTCATGTCGTCATCGACGCCAATGGGGCGCTTATCGCACCGGCTCCGCGGCGATTTCTGCCATCCATTCCGGTGTAAAGGCGACCGAAAAAATCTGCATCTCTACAAAGACTGCCTCCATGCCGGTAGCTGCTTTCAGCCGTCCGATGCTGAAGTTGGTAAAGTCAGCCAGTTTGACATTCTTTTTCCTTCCTTTTGCCTGGGTTATCACGGATTGACCATTGAGCCAAAATGTCAGAAGGCCGTCATCTCCGTCAAAAGCGATGGCGGCCGTCAGTAATTCTCCTTCAGCAACCGGGATAAACCTGCTCGGTCCGGTTCCCAATGTTCCACCGTCCTGAAGCACGGAATAGGCACCCATGGAAGGTGTTCCCGGGTCGCCTTCATAACGGGCGGCGAGCGTCATGTCCGACCAGTCTCCCGGCTTCCGCTGGCTCCTGAAGCCAAACAGAAAATGGGTTTTGGCAGAGGCTGGCTCCGGCACCCGGAACCTGACGACGATCGTCACCGCCTTTCTAAGATCAGGGTGCGCCTGTGAATTCAGGTTCAATGAATAGAGGAGCTTTCCGGGTTTTAGATGGAGCCCGTTCTCTTCGGAAGCCTTGCCGGGAGCGCCTCCAATATCCATTTCCTCAAGGAAAAAGTTGTCGGGTTTGCTCTCGAGCGAACCCGCGGCAGGCGACCACCTGGCTACGAGATAACGATCAAGATCAGCCGACGACGAAGGCCCTTCCAAACAGAGAAATATCAACAAAGTAGTCACCAACCTGAGAACCGGCATGTAGGGGGGCTTTCCTTTACTGCTTAAAAATGAGTTCCGAATCCAGGGATTTCTCGCGGGCTTCCCGGGCCGTCAGGAACTTTATGTGCATATCTGCAAAAAGAAAGTTGGCAGATCCGCCATGTCGATCATAGAAGACTCCGGAGACCTTGGCGGGAGGCGAGGCGGCAGTTGCACTGCTGACGCCGGAGGCCTCGCTGTCGACCAGAATGACAAATCGCGAAGGGCTCTGTATATCAGTTATTTTTCTTGGAGCCTGGGGATAGTAGTCGGGCTTTAACCAGAGATTCAGGCCGTAGCCCCAACTGTCATACTGTTTTTTATCATTGGGGCAGGTGAACTTGCGCAGCTCAAACCTTAGCTGGCCAGCCTTTCCTGTCACCAAACGTGAAGCGACCAGTTCCTGCCACACCGGGCTGCCCGGAGCGGTAGGCAGTTTCATATTATTCTCATTTGCGTAGAGTTGGAACGCCATGCCCCATTGCCGCAAGGTCCCCGAGCATTTCGCGCTGTTGCCTTTCGTACGGAGCCTTAGAAGAACCGGAAGGGAGAGGGCCATGAGTACAGAAGCGACCGCCACCCCGACGAGCAGTTCCGTCAGCGAAAGGGCTCTGCGCCTCGAGTGATCTGAGAACATGGGGATGCCAGTCAAAAGAAAGGGGCTCCTGCGAGATCAGTGCGCCTCCCCGCGGGCTTGTCGTCTTTGGCGCGAGAAAGCCACTCCTGAAAAGGCGAGCAGCGCGGATGCAACGAGCCCGGTCATTCCGGGTTCGGGAATCGCGGCAATCTCCGATGCCGTCAGGGCCGTGTCATAGATATGAACCGAGTCAAAGGTCAGCCTTCCGGCAGCCCCCGACGCGTTGAGCCGCCCCAATGCAAACGCATCAAAGTCCTGCAGGCTGAGGCCGGTATTCTGAACGGCTGAAACTGCGACACCGTTGATGTAAAGAATGACGGTGCTATGAGTAAGCGACGGATTCCCGGACGGAGTGACTCCGGATTCGAAAACGAGCGCAATACTAAACCACTCGCCGATCCCCGGAGTCGGCGCCAGACTTCCGTCCCCCGTACTGAGGGCCGATCCGCTCGAAAGGTTCCCATAGGCACCCTCGCCTTTCGAGCCATTGTGGCGGGCCGTCAACGTCATGGATGAATATGTCTGCGGGCTTGCCACCGGGGTCGTTCCCTGTAGCAGGCCAAGGTAGAAGCTGTCGCTGGTTCCGGCGCTGTCAAATCGAAGCCGTGCCCAGATGGTTGTATTTTGTTTTAAATCGGCGAGGTTTGTACTGTTAACCCCGGTGGCAACCAACTCCCTGCCGGTTCCCAAACTGATGCTTCCCGGCTGATAAGTCGTCGTTTGGCTCCCTCCCGTGCCTGTTTCGGTAAAGGCATAGCCTCCCACGTTTGAGATCAAGTCGGCAGAGGTTCCCGTGTTGAAATCCCAACGGGCGATCATTGCGGCATTCAGCGCGGGGCTCAGTCCGCAACACCACCCGACGGCCATCGCCAGTAGCGGAGCATGGAACGCGGAGGAGCGGGAGAGAAGCAATGGAGTCAAGCGGGTCAGGTTCTTCATTTTCGGGAGGGTGGTGGGGTTAATGATCTGGTGATGAGGAGGCTTTCCAGCCAAGCGTCGGTACTTTTCCTGTCAGGGGAGGCAGGGAGGGCCACCATGCGGAGCCGCATCATTGCATACCTTTCGAAGAGGGTATTCATCAGCGGTAGGGTGGGGCGGAGTCAAGTGGCAGGGGGAGGAGTACATGGGATTGCTTGCAAGTAATATGCGTACAAGCAATTTTCGGGTCAAGACATTTTCAAAGATTATTTTCAGAGGGTTTCTATCCTCAATATGGCAAGAGGCCTGGGTCGGTGTCGCCTTGGCGTTGATGGCAAGCAGGTGGCTCCCGGAAACGATCGGTGGCTCCATGGCGCCGTCCTTTCGAAGATCTGACTGAAATTAAAATTGCCGCCGACATGGATTTTATTTGACAGGAGCATTGCTCCTAAGCAATAATGGGGTATCGTGAAAATTGAGCTCGACCAACGCCTCTCCCCATTCAAAACCCAAGGACCGGATGATCAGCCGCTTTACGGTCGCGTTCTGGCTCATCTCATCGAAATCATCGAATCGGACTTTGCCCATGATGAGAGGTTTTTTACTGAAAGGGATCTCATTGCGAAGTTTGGAGTATCGCAGCCGACCATTCGCCGGGCGATGCAGGAGCTTGTGGATCGCGGGCTGCTGCGTCGCCATGTGGGAAGGGGCAGCTTTGTCCAGAAGTTTAAGCCGACCCGCCTGGTCGGGGTCATTGCCCCCCAGTGTCATTCAATGATTTTGATACAGCAGATCAACGCGGTGGCCGACCTCTGTAGGCAGTTTGACTGCAACCTGCGCGTTCATCACATCCAGAAAGGCGAATCCGTAAGGGACATGGCGAGAAGCCTGAAGGCCAACCCGCATGATGAACGAATGCTCCTGATCGGGCATACGGTCGAAAATGCCTGGACGCTGTTTGACGAACTCGAGCACCGCGGCTTCAAGACGGTGTGCTCCTCCCCCTATATCTCGGGTTATCCGGGCAGTAACGTCTCGATTGATACCAACGTCGGGGTATACATTGCTCTTAACCATCTCGTCAACCTGGGGCACGAGCGCATCGCCTTCATTATCAACGAACCGGTCGATCTGATCTCCATACGGGTGCGTCTGGAAGCCTTGAGGAAGGAGGTTGCGGACCGGGGTTTGGAGCACTGCACCTTTATCGACTGCCATACTCCCCTGTGGGCAAACTCATTCGACGCCGCCTTTGCTGCCATGGACAAGATCATGGCGTTGAAACCGATGCCGACCGCTGTCGTCCCTCTCTCCGGCATCGGTGCGTGGGCGGTTCTGCGTTATGCCGGAAAATACGCCCTGCGATTGCCTGATCTCTTTTCAGTTTTTGCGTTTGACGATATTCCGGGGGCGGAAAACCTTTACCCAGCCTTGAGTGCCATTTCCGTTGAGAGAGAGGCGCAATCGTTCGCCATGCTCGACCTGCTGTGGTCTGATCATGCCAAACCGCGGCAGATTACGCTCTCACCTCAGTTGATTATAAGGGAAAGTACGGTGCCTGTTCCGCAGAACGAGTCGACGCCGCCCCGCGCCGCCCAAACGAACAGGCGTCGGGTTTCGCAATGACTTCCGGCGATTGCCCTGGTGGTCTCCGCGGAGCCCCGGACACGTTCCGTCTGTTCGTCAACAGTAACATCGTCCAGGACATGACAACCGGATTTCCGGTTGCAGACCCTCCTTGTAGCGCCAACCGGTTCTATCCCGCTGCATTAGCTGCGATCTCCACTCCGCCTTCCCCAGCAAATGAAAACACCCCGTGGACTTCCCTTTAACAGACCGCGATATCAGATCGCCGCGGCGGCGGCCCTGGCCGTCGGCCTGGTGGCAGGATGGAGCCATATCAAACCTTCCGGAGACGGAGCCGGGACGAAGCGCCCGACCACCCTGGAAGGTGCCTGGCAAGCCGCCGCCGCTTTTCTGTTCAATGATGCCAATAACACCTTCAATGCCGCACGACTCGAGCCGTCACAAGAGCGTGAACGGGAACTCGGAAAGGCCGTAACGCTCCTCAACGTGCAACCCCGCACTGTTGAGAATATCGCGAAGGCCCGAAGAATATTCGAAACACTATCCAGCGGCGAAGATCACGATGAGCCTGCGATTTTTTCAGATTATTACCTGGCGAGAATATACGAACGTTATGAAACCCCTCCGGAACCGCGAAAAGCCCGCACGTACTACCTAAAGTTGCTGGAGAAGCATGCGGGGCATCCCGTGGCAGAGTTTGGGGCCAGCGCCATGGTATTGATGGCTCTCTATGACAACATCACTCCCGAGGAGCGTGGGAGGCGGTTTGCCGGGCTCGAGGCACTGGGCGCGTCGCTGGAAACCTCATCCGGACGCCGGGACTACCATTTGAACATGGGCAATGCCTATATTGACTTCGAGGCCTCGCGAGAAAAGGCGCTCAATCACCTGCTCGCCGCAGATGCGGAAACGATTTCGCTTTGGCAGGTGGAGTCAGCAACCTGGATTTCGATAGCGGAGCTCGCACGAGACGAAGGGCGCGATGATCTCGCCGAAGCCTACTACAAAAGGTTCCTTTCCAAGTACAGGAGAGACAACCGCCATTACTCCATAGAGAGACGCCTTGGCGCGCTGAAAAACCCGAAGAACATGACGGCTGATGAGAGATAAAATCCTGAACGCGATCGGCATGGCCCTTCTGGGAGTCTGCTTCGCCGTTTCCCTTGTCCGGATCGCAGCAAGGCAGTTCTCCCGCGATGAGCAGGGCGGGGACCATGTTACGATACGTTTCGCTCATTGGCAGTTGGAAAATGGCGTGCGTTCCACTCTTGACCAGATTGCCGCTGAATACATGAAGCTCCACCCCGGGGTCAAGGTGGTTCAGCTTCCAATCCCTGAGTCGATCTATACAAACTGGCTGGTAACCCAACTGGTCGGTGAAACTGCTCCGGACCTGATTCAGATAGGCATAGGAATGACCGATGAGCGTATCGCGCGATTTTTCCTGCCCTTGGATGACCTTGCCTCCAATCCCAACCCCTACAATCGCGGGACCAGCCTGGAGGACCTGCCCCTGCGCGCCACTCTTTTTGATGGCATGGAGAGCGGTTACGTATCCACCCTGCTCGAATACTACGGGGTCCCGATATCGGGTGCATCGGTTCGAATGTATTACAACCTCGAACTCCTTGAGCAGATCACAGGTGCCGGGACCCCGCCGGAAACTTACGAAGAACTGGTTTCCCTGGCCAAAGAGACCCAGGCCTACGCACAGCGAAAAGGCGTTCCGTTGGTGCCGATCGCCGGCTCCAGATACAATGCACCGATGATCATGCAGCGCCTCTTCTCAAGCCAGACTCAGAAACTGGTGGAACGGCTGAATCCGCCGGGCATTTTCGGTGAAGACCTCATTCGCCGTGCCGACGACTATCTGGACGGACGCTGGTCGCTGGACTCAGAGGAAGTCCGCTCCGGGTTTGACCTGATGCACGAAGTCGGGCAATACATGCAGCCGGGCTTTATCCAACTCCAGCGTGACGACGCCACCCTCTCATTTGTCCAGGGTCGGGCCTTGATGATCAGCACCGGCAGTTGGGATGCCACCAGCATCCGCCAGCAGGCTTCCTTTCGGATCGGTGTTTCAACCATTCCTTTTCCATCAACGGAGAGCCGCGTCTATGGCCGGTACCTTTTGGGCGAGTTGTCGGAGGCGGGAACCAATGGCGGCGTGGTCTTCGGCATCACGCGCGGCTCCCCCCAGGCGGATGTAGCAAAGGACTTCCTGCGATTTCTTGCCAGCCAAAGGATGAATCAACTCTGGACCGACGAAAGCGGCTGGATTCCGGCGGTTGTCGGGATCAAGGTAACCCCCGACGTTGCACCGTTCCTCCCGGTGACCGTAGGTTATCTTCCGGGAATTTATCCCAGCATCGCTGCGGGAGGAACCTTCCCCAGCCTCAACAGGCTGGTTGGAATCAACCTGCACCGGCTTGTAGGAGCGACGGGCGATACCGGCGCGTTCATTAATGCGATCAAGCCTGGCTACCGTGATGCATTGATCCACGATCTCCGCCGTAATCATCGGACCGCCCTGGATATCAGCCAACGTAGCGACACTCAGTTTGGAGGGCTGGCATGGACGGCCCTTGCACAGCCCAACGATGTAAAGGCGGCAGCCCGGATGAACGCCTTCATGCAATCTGCCTCCATGAATGATCGTAAACTCTATCGCATCAGGCATTCGCTTGAGAAAGCCGAAGTTCAGTGAGCATGTCGAACTCCATTAGCAAACGAAAGGCACTCCACGAGTGGAAACTTTATCTCTTTATCGTTCCAGCTCTTCTCCTGCTTCTTACGTTTTCCTACCTCCCTGCGATCAGCGCCATTTACCATAGTTTCTTCCGTTGGACCGGCGGCGACAGCAAGGAGTTCATCGGGCTGAAAAACTTTCAGGCAGCCCTTTCAGACAGCATCTTTTGGGACTCGTTTATCTTGATTGCGATCCTCGTTGCGAGCAACGTCGTCAAGCTGGTTCCCTCCATCGTGATGGCGGTGCTCATTCATCGTCTCAAGAGCGACAGGTGGCAATACTGGTACCGGGTCGGCGTGGTGCTGCCGATGATCGTACCGGGGCTCGTCACGCTTTTCATCTGGAAATTTTTCTTTGACCCGACCCATGGCGCTCTCAATCAGTTCCTGGATATTTCCGGTCTCAAGACGCTCCTTGTCCATTTTGACCAGGCTCTCCATCTGGGTGGAATCTTCTCCGAAGGAGTTCCGATTAGCTGGCTGGGCGAGCCTGCGTTGATCATCCCCTCCCTGATTATCTGGGGTTTTCCCTGGATTGGCGCGGTCGGCGTGCTGATCTATCTCGCCGGTCTTCAATCCATTGGCGCGGAGATTTACGAAGCTGCCGAACTCGACGGTGCCAATTCGTGGCAGAGGTTTCGCTTTGTGGAGTTTCCTCTGATCATGACGCAGGTGCGTCTCAGCCTTGTCATGCTCATCATTGCCACGCTTCAGGGGTACGGCCTTCAGTTTCTTTTGCTCGGACCTGACGGCGGGCCGGGCGGGCGCGGCATGGTCCCGGGCCTGTGGATGTTTAACCGGGCTTTTCTGGCAGGGGAATTCGGCTATGCCTGCGCCCTGGGCATCTTCCTCTTTGCCTTCATCCTTGGCCTGACCGTGCTCAACAACCGATATGTTCGTGTTGAAAAATGAATGCCACTGCATCCTCCAAAGCCAGCGTCGCCGCAAGTCGAAGGCGATCCGACCTCCCAAAGCATTTCGTCCTCATTCTGCTTCTCGGCATCAGCCTCCTGCCGTTTTACATGATGATGCAGATCAGTTTGAAGGACAACCAGGCTTTCTTCGCCAACAACTGGCTCCCGGGTTTGCCGGAGACGTGGCAATGGCAGAACTACCTCTACGCCATCAGGTTGATCCTTCCTTATGTCGTCAATTCCGTCGTCGTCTCTGTGACGGCGACGGCCGGATGCCTGGCGACGGCCATTCTTGGCGCGTACTTTTTTGCACGCTATAAAATGCCATTCAGTAGCCTGCTCTGGCCCGCGTTCCTGCTTCTGATGCTGATGCCGAGCGTGGCTAATATCGTGCCGCTTTTTTCAATCGTCAAAAGCCTCAACTTGCTCAACTCGCTTTGGGCGTTGATTCTCCTGGGTGCAGCCGGGGGGCTGGTGTTTTCCATTTATGTCCTGCGTAATTTTATTGAAGAGATCCCGCAGGATATTTTTGAGGCGGCCGAGATCGACGGAGCCTCCCATTTCAGGCAGATCATCAACGTGGTTATTCCGATGAGCGGCTCCATTATCGGCACGCTTGCTATTCTGACGTTCCTCAATACCTGGAACGACTTCCTGATGCCCCTTATCGTCCTCCGCGATTCGGAGATTTTCACCATCGGCGTCGGTCTTATCTATCTCAACGGCGAATATGTGAAGGAATGGGGGCAGATCATGGCGGCATTTTTTGTAGCCAGTCTCCCCCTTATCATCATATTTCTATTTATGATGAAGCTATTCATCCGCGGACTGAGCGCCGGAGCAGTAAAAGGCTAGTTTCATGTTACCTGGAAATCCTCATTTGCAACTCGTCCTTCCGCGTGCGATCCGGGCCAGGGAGCGCTTATACGCCGGGATATGGAGTAAACTCGCTGACGCAAGGGTCTCATTTTCCACGGCTTCGGAGGAGTATCGTTCTTATTCGGAAGGCCGACGGCTCGATTTTCACCTGATTCAACTCCCGTTTCCCTGGGGGAAGCTTTTCGATCAGGGATGGTTCCGGGTCGAGTTGCCGGAGTTGGATCTTCAGGATGACCGGTACTTTCGTTGGCAGGATCAAGGCGAGGGAACCGCCTACCTTGATGGGGTGCCTTATGCCGGATTTGATGTGGCTCACCGCTACGCAAGGCTGCCGCGCGGCGTTCGGGAGCTTTACATCGAGGGCCTCTGTCTTCAGAGCGCTATCTGGCATCCCGAGGCGGCCGGTCTCGACCCTCGGGGAAGCCTCCTTTCCGAAGCGGCGGTCTATTCACGGGATCAGGCTTGCTGGGATGTCTATCATGATCTGAGCGCGCTTCTGGAACTCGCCATGGTCGAATCAGAAAGCTGGAGCGTCGACAGGCGCGCGGAGGTGCATGGCTCCGGTTATTCAAAACCCATCGACATCGCCCCGGTTACCTTTCGCCGCTTGCTCAGGAGCCTTGATCATTGCATTGACGCGCTCGATACCGGCGGGCTCGAAGCTGCCGGAAAGGCATTAAAGGAGGCCTATGAGAGATTATCGGAAGGCGTCGGCCCATTGGAAGCTGTCCTGAGCGGTCATGCGCATATTGATCTGGTATGGCTCTGGCCCGAGCGTGTCGGGGAATACAAGGCTGTCCACACCTTCGCGACGGCCAACCGGCTGATGGAGGAATACCCCGAACTGGTCTTTGGATACAGCCAACCGATGAGCTATGACGCCGTCGAGCGCCTTTCTCCCGAACTGATGGCGGAGGTGCGGCGGCGCATCGCTTCCGGCCGCTGGGAGGCGCTCGGGGCGACCGAGGTCGAATCCGATACGCTGCTTCCTTGCGGCGAGGCATTGGCCCGGAGTTTTCTGGTTGGCCAGCAAGGATTCAGGCGGCTCACGGGAGAGCCTTCCCGGGTGCTTTGGCTGCCCGATGTCTTTGGGTATGCGGGATGTCTTCCTCAAATAATGAAGGAAACGGGGGTAGATTACTTTTTTACCACGAAGCTGACATGGTCAAAGATCAATCCCTTTCCATATAGCAGTTTTCTCTGGAGAGGCATGGATGGAAGCGAAGTGCTGGTTCATGTAACACAGGGAAACGGCTACAACCAGACGGTATCGCCGAAGGAACTGCGGACCGGTTCGGATGCCTATCGCCAATCCGATGTGCATCATTCGTTCCTCGCGCCGACCGGGTATGGAGATGGCGGCGGCGGGGTTGACCCGGAAATGTGCGAGCGGGCCAGGCGTTTCGCAAAGCTCGCCGGTGTTCCCAAGACACGATGGGGACGGGTCGATGCATTTTTCGACGATCTCCAGCAGGCGCGCGAACAACTTCCCATCTATGATGGAGAACTCTACCTGGAATATCATCGCGGAACGTTTACCACCCATGGCGACTTGAAGGCAGCCTTTCGGAGTGCCGAGCGTGCGCTGCAATGCTGGGAAGCCGTGCGTTGCGCCAGGGGGGAGTCGCCATTGGAGGAGGCCGTCTGGAAACGTCTGATCCTGGCCCAGTTTCATGACTGCATTCCTGGCAGTTCCATTTCGGAGGTCTATGAGAAAGTCGTTCCGGAACTGCGGCAGATCGCGTCCAGTTCATTGGAGAAGGCGGTTCAGGAGTTGGGTTCCGAAGGGAAAGGAGGGCGTTGTCTTTTCAATCCGCTACCTCTCCGGCGCATCGTCATTCACCGGGAGGCGGGCAGCGGGTGGAAGGCCTATCGTTTGGACCCCTTGAGCGGCGCGCCTCTGGCTGAACTGGAGCCGCTTCAGCCCCTCAGAAATGTGGAGGTTGATCTGCACCGGCTCGGCTCTCATCGCGTGGAGGCGGGATTCGATTCACGGGGATGCATTGAAAGTCTTCAGATCGACGGGACGAAGATCGCAACCACCGGTGCACTGGCCGAACTCGCGCTCTATCCCGATTACCCTCATGACTTCGAGGCATGGGAGATCGATCGGCAGGCTCTCAGCTTGGGGAAGAAGGAAAACCGCTGCGCTCGGGCTTCGATCGAGAATGCGGGCCTTCTGACAGCAACGATCGCCTTTGCCCGACCCCTGGGAAAGCAGAGCCGCGTTATCACCCGCTATCGGCTCGACGCCTTCCACCCGGTCCTGCACATCGAATGGGAGATCGACTGGCATGAAGAACAGACGCTCCTGAAGGCGCTCTGGCCGACGGCGTACAACGGGATGAATGTTCGCTATGGCTCACCCTTCGGCTCCGTCCTGCGTTCCCAGAAGGCCGGCTCTCCCAGGGATGAAGCGATGTTTGAAGTGCCTGCAAGCCGCTGGGCGATGGTTTCCGATGATGGAGAGCAGGAAGGTCTATCCATCATGACAGAGGCAAAGTACGGCTTTTCCAGTCGCAACGGTCTCCTCGGCCTGTCGCTGCTGCGATCGCCGCTCATTACGGGTGAGGAAACCCACAAACGGGTGATGCCGGCCGCCCTCCGCCGAAAGGGGAAGCATCGCAGCATTTACGCCGACCAGGGAAAACACCTTCTCCGCGTTGCGCTCTCGCTGCATCAGCCGGGTCGCTCCCGCGAAGAACTGGCCCCCGCATTGGCCGAGGTTCTTTTTACCGAAGCGATCGCCTATGAAGGAGCCGCATACCCAAGCGCGCTCCGCTCCCTCAAAGGAGGAGAAAGTATTTTGCCGTGTTGGGCGAAACCGAAAGGCCCGACATCCTGGATTCTTCGCCTCCATGAGACGATGGGGCGTCGAGGCACCACCGAGCTTGTCATGAGCCCGGGCTGGGAAGCCTATGAAATCGACCTTGCGGAGAATATTCTGTCCCGGACTCCCGTAACGACCGTTGCTTTTAAGCCTTACCAGATTAGGAGCCTTTTATTTTGCAGGCAGTGAGCTTAGCCTGCTTTATTCATGAGCGCTCTACTGCGATGGCCCCAAAGACCGAATCTGCGGCGTTGGGCTTGCATCTCCGACCTTTGGAACCATCTCGTCACAAGCTTCATGAATAAAGCAGGCTAACTAATTTTCCGAATCCCCTAACTCGACATTCCAGTAGGCGACATCCACAAAATGCTTCCAGATCTGGTCAGGGGGACCGCCCTGGCGGCGGAGTTCGTAGAAAGGACGCCAGCGGGGGCGTTGCGGTTTGCGGATCAGGCGCATCCCGGCTTCATGCGGCAGGCGGTTCGCCTTGCGGGTGTTGCACGGGATGCAGGAACAGACGATGTTTTCCCACTCCATCGCGCCGCCCCGGTCGCGCGGCAGCACGTGGTCGAGATTCAGGTCGCGGCGGTCAAACCTCCGGGCGCAATACTGGCAGGTGTTGTTGTCGCGTTCGAAGATGTTGTAGCGCGTGAAGCGGATCTCCTTGCGCGGAAGGCGATCGTAGACGTGGAGGACGATCACCTTCGGCACGCAGACCGGATAGGTGACCGTGTGGATCATCTCCTTTTCGGGCCGGTGGCAGGAAAGGTCGCGCCAACTGGTGAAATCGTAGGTGGCAAACCGGTTCTCCCCCTCGGTGGAGACGACCTCGCATTGCCCCTGAAAAAGGAGGACAAAGGCCCTGCGGACCGTGGTCACGTTGATGGCCTGCCACAGTCGATTCAGGACCAGCACCTGCCGGTTGAGAAGTAGCGTGTTCCCGTCGAAGATGCGCGAAGCTATCACCGCGGTCTCCCGGTGTCAATGGGGAGGTGAAGCCGACGCACGGAGCGCGGGAGCCAGGGGCAGGCATGCACTCGAAGCCCTTGACTTTTCCGTCACCCCTTGCCGGCGGCGGTGCGGCGGTGCGGCGGTGCGACCGCGCTTTTTTCATTTGACTTCGCCGCAGAGGCTCCCCTAATGTCCCGCCTGACTCTTATCGAGAGTGACTGAGGGACTGGCCCGTTGACGTCACGGCAACCGCTTGGAGGTTTCGCGTTTTTTCCCAGGGAGTGTTTCACTTCAGGGGGAGATGCTACGAAACGGCCAAGGTCCAGGTGCCAAATCCAGCTTGGGAGTCTGAGTGCCATGGGGCGTTCAGGCGGTTTTTTCGAAAGAAAAGGCTTTGGACCCGAGAAAGATGAGAGGGGAGCAGGGCGCGCGCCGACGGTGGCGGGGTTTGAAAAGGTTTTCGAGGGGGAAGAAATTTTTTTCCTTTTCCCTTTGAAAACGATGGAGAACCTTCCTGCTCTTCCTACTAAAAGATCCGCGTCGCTCGCGCTCTTGATACCGGAGTCCAGAAGCTCATTATGGACAAAACTTATTTCACCCACCTGAAGTGTCGCGAGTGTGGCCACTCCTACCCGAAAGAGGCGATTCACG
>Ga0182739_1000736_pt1 | contig 38624 bp, 49 predicted proteins | sample eDN5th30CBELigBY_FD_128873 | JGI IMG/M metagenome (GOLD analysis project Ga0182739, IMG submission 128873) | Enriched backyard soil microbial communities from Emeryville, California, USA - eDNA 5th pass 30_C BE-Lig BY (version 2) (version 2) | ecosystem: Environmental > Terrestrial > Soil >... | reverse complement strand
GAGGATGACAATTCCTCTTTGTCCAGCAGAAGCGATCCAGTTCATTTCTGCCGCATATCGGCGCCCTGCATCGAGCAATTCAGGCGACCATGGCGAGTGCGAGAAATGCCGAACCAGTCCCCCGGGGCTGAAGGCATGTCCGGCCTCTGTGTTCAATTGCCAGACGGCCAATCGCAAGATCTCCTTGGCTGCCGCTTCTGCTGACGGTGTGTTCACGCTGTTCGCCTTCCGAGTTGGTCGTCAGCCAAGGTAAGCAACAGTCCTCGGCGGCGATAACGCTATTGCGCCAATCAGTTTTCGCCGTCGGCTGCGTGGCAGGAGGTCGGCCCACGCGCATCGAGATGCGGGCCGATAATGTCCTGGCCAAGTTCGGTCCGCAGCATGGCCGATCTCAGCAAGAGGGCCAGGGTCGAGATGTCCCGAATGGAGGATCGTCTATGGTGGCCTTGAAGACGCTCGAGGTCCGGCTCAATGAGCGGGGCCAGATCCTCAAGCAGTTCGGCAAGGTCTGTGACGCGCTGGGCAAGGGCGGCGCCAACCGCATCATGACGATGGCGCTGAACAAGGAGGATGACGGCGGCGGCCGCACCCAGGTCCGCAAGGCGTTGCGGGAGCAGACTGGCATCTTCCCCCAAACCCACACGGCTACAGTAGCTCCAGGTCTGTGGATCTCGTCGACCTGAGCCTGCGTCAGGGGCAATTCAGAAAACGCGGGAACACTCAATCATTCCGGCCGCCATCTGGGAGCTCAATGAAGACCTGGGTCTCCCGTCCAGCGCGACAATCCGGTGAGACGAACCTCGCAGTCCCGACGTCCAGGATTCTGACTTTAGCCGCGCGATTGGAAGTGTTTCCTCCCAGTGCCCAGTCATTACTGGCCTCGGCGTCGCCGTTATTCAGCCCCGCTCCAGTAGGTCTTCCAAACGCTTCCGGATCGCAGTCACAGACCTTGCCTCTCGCGGGCTCGCCCGCGTGCACAGCCGTTGCAACGAATATCGCGGCCAGTGCCAGCAGCCCGATGCGCTTCATCTTCTCTCCCCGAAAGATAGGCGTGGCCCGGCCTAAGGTGGATTGAGCGGCTGTCCACGGCGGTGCGAATCTGTCCCGCTTGCCGGCCTTCGGAGCATCGGCGAATCGCTTCCGCTGAACCGGCCCTGACACGGGTCAACGAACCGACGCGGATCCTTCATGGGGCGGCAACACGCCCGGCATATGGGTTTTCGCGTGGTGTCCCGGATTCGTAGCATCCTCGACCAGCGCTGGCCGTCTCTCGCTTGCTGGATGATCGTCGCCGCCGTGCTGGCCGGGGCCGCGCTCGGCCGCGAGCCGGCGGTCGCGATCTACCTCGTCAGCTTCGTCTATTACGGCCTCTACTGGTACGCCTTCGCCTGGGGCGTCGACTCGTTCGAGATCTTCAAGCGCGACGCGCTGCTGCTGAAGGCCCTGTCGGTCGGGTTGCTCGCCTTCGTCTACCTGCAGGCGCCGGCGGACTGGCTCTCCCTCGGCACGATCGCCCTCGGCATTCTGCTGAACGCCCGCGCCGCCGCGGTGCTGGGGATCGACCGGACCTACTACGGCCACGAGCTGGCCGGGTTGCCCGCGCGGCGGGTCACGGAATTTCCCTATTCCCTGATGTCCCACCCGATGATCGTCGGAAACGTGATGGCCTTCGGCGGCACCCAGCTCAACCCGGCGTTCCGCGCCGCGTGGTGGCCACTCGCCGCGCTGCACGTCGCGTTGAACATCGGCCTGCTCGCGATGGAGCGGGTGGGAACGCGCCGCCGGCCGGTCCTCCGGCTGGTGGGACTCCTCGTCCTCGCGGTCACGGCGGCGGCCGGATCGGTCGCCGCGGTCGACGCCATCGCTTCGAGCCATCTCAGCCAGGAACCCTCGTGACCGACATTCTCGACACCACCGCTCCCGGCACCACGCGAGGCACCGCCTCGACCCTGTTTCCCGCCACGCTCGGCCGCTTCGAGACGCAAGACGATCGCGCCCTGATCGACGGCCTGTCGCGGTGGGTCGAGGATCATTTTCGCGAGGAGTTCGGCCAGCGGCCCTCCTGCCACGTCTATGTCGAGACGCTGCCCGCGGAGATCGTCGCGCTGATCGACCGGCTGCGCGATAGCCCGGTCATCCGCGGGCTGATCGTGCGGCAGGTTCCAGCCGGCAGCGGCTTCGAGCCGATGAAGCACACCGACGAACTCTACATCTCGCACTACAACAAGGATCGCGGCGGCGACCAGGGCCTGTTCGACAGGCACTATGACGGCAACCTGCGATTTCTCTCGTCGAGCATGGTCGTGCGGGCGCTGATCTATCTCCAGTCCGACGCAAGCTACAAGGTGGTGTTCGGCGACAGCCGGGTCGAGAAGGCCTTCACCACCTACGAGTTCGGCCTGCTCGACTTCCATCGCGAATTGCACTGGGTCGAGGGCAGCTACACGCCGGGCGCGCCGCAGCGCATCCTGCTCAAGTGCAACTACCTCGTGACCCTACCGGGCGCCGGCGTCCGCGGCCGGTTCGCGCTGGCCGCCAACACGGCCGTCTTCTACGTGGTCAAGGCGGCGATGGAATACTCCAAGAGCCCGCGCACGCCCGCGCAGAAGGCGGTGGGCCATCTCTGCAACCTGTTCCGCCGTCTCAACATCGTTCACCCGCTGGTGCCGCTCGCGGCGATTGCCGCGAGCGCGATCGGCGTCGTCGCCCTTGGATATTTCACCGTCAACCTATAGCGCCCCCTCCCAAACGAAGGAAAACGCCATGACCGGACTCCTGCACGAGTTGAAGGTCCAGCGATGGGACGACCATCGCTATTACCATCACAGCAAGGTCAACCAGTCGCTGCACCTCCTGAGCGCGACCAGCTTCCTGTTCGCCTATGTCGTCGCCTTCACCGATCCGGCCCTGGCGGCGCTGATCGGCTGGCTGGTCGCGATGACGACCCGCCAGGTCGGCCACCTGTTCTTCGAGCCGCGCGGCTACGATGCCGTCAACCAGGCGACGGACGAATACAAGGAGGAGATCAAGGTCGGCTACAATATCAAGCGCAAGCTGGTGCTGCTTGCGATCTGGGCGGCGTCGCCGCTGCTGCTGGTGGTCGATCCGACCCTGCTGGGCGTCTTCACGCCGCACGCCGACTGGACCGGATTTGTGACCCATGTGGGCGAGTTGTGGCTGGTCGTCGGCTTGGCCGGCATCGCCTTCCGCGCCCTGCAGCTGTTCGTGACCAAGGATCTGACCACTGGCCTGGTCTGGGTGACCAAGATCGCCACCGACCCGTTCCACGACATCAAGCTCTATCACCGCGCGCCGTGGGAGCTCCTGACCGGCCGCCACAGCCGCCACACGCCGGAGACCGTCGCGGCTCCCATCCTGCCGGCCAACCTGCACGACGAAATCCTGCACGAGGTCATGCCCGAGCTGCCCGCCGCCGTCGTCGAGGACGCCGCCGCCCCGGCCTCAAAGGGTGGCGTCTAGGGGCTGCGGTCCGGCCAGGCGCTCCTTGCGGCGCCGTCCCGGTAAGCCCAGCAGATGCGACGCCATCTCGCGCAGGATGCGCCGCTTGATCGCGCGGTCGGTGGTCAGCGCCCCCGGCTCCCACCAACCGTCGCGCTGCATCGCTTCGGCCGCTGTCACGAAGCGATCGGCCACCGCCTGGAACTGCTCCTCGGTGAAGTTGAGGCTGAAGATCAGGCGCCCCGTGCCCACCCAGCTCAGCGCAAGGCCATGGGCCTTGAGGTAGTACTGGAACATCCAGTGGTAGCGCGAGGCGATCGGGTAGCAGACCGTCCAGATGGACGAGAGATGCCCGATACGCACCGGCAGGTGCCGCTCAGCCAGCCGGCGGTTGAGATCGGATGCCCGCCGGTCCCAGGTCTCGTCGAGGTCGCGATAAACTTGCTTCATCCCGGGGGAGTCGAGGTGCAGCAGGAATTCGTTCATCGCCCCCATCACATAGGGATGGGCGTTGAAGGTGCCGCGCGCGAAGCAGATGTCGGCAGGGCGATCATCGCGGAACCGCTTCATCAGCCGGTGGTCGCCGCACACGACGCCGATCGGAAAACCGCCGCCCACCGTCTTGCCGTAGGTCACGAGGTCGGCCTCGACGCCGAAATAGTCCTGGGCGCCGCCGGCCGCGAGCCGGAAGCCGACGAAGACTTCGTCGAGGATGAGGACGATGCCGCGCTCCGTGCAGACCTGGCGCAGGGCCTTCAGCCAGGCGGCATAGGTTTCTCGGCTGACGCCGCGGTCGGGCCGGCTGGCGATCAAGGTGGAATCGGCGGGTGCGCCCTGGTTGGGATGCATGGCCTGGATCGGGTTGACCAGCACGCAGGCGATGTCGGTGCGGCGGCGCAACACGGCGAGGCTCTTCTCCGAGAGATCGGCCAAGGTGTAGGTATCGTGCGCGACCACCGGATTGCCGACGCCGGGCTGTACGTCGCCCCACCAGCCATTGTAGGCGCCGCAGAAGCGCACGAGATGGGAACGGCCGGTGTGGTAGCGCGCCAGCCGTACGGCCTGCATCACCGCTTCCGTGCCCGACATGTGGAACGACACTTCCGGCTTGCCCGAGATACGCGCGAGTCTCCGCGCATTGTCGGCCACGAGATCGGGATAGGCCCCGAGCACAGGACCCAGTCCGGCGACGCGGCGGGCGCCGCGTTCCATGCAGCCCTTGTAGAAGTCGTAGCCCAGCAGGTTGACTCCGTAGGAGCCGCTGAGGTCGTAGCGCGCCGTGCCGTCGAGGTCGGTGACCTGGACGCCCTCGGACGAGGCGACGAAGGCGCCGGCCGGCAGCGCCGCGCGAACGAGCGGGCTGAACTGGAACGGGACCCGGTAGCTTTCGGTGAACTGCAGGTCGGAGATGTGGCGCGTCGCCTCCGAGGTCAGCTGCAGCGTGCGGCCGTCGTCCGACCGCAAGGTCTTCGCCAGCGCCTCGAAGCCGGCTTTGCGGCGGGCGGCGACGGCTTCGCTCGCATCGTCGGCGCGGAAGAACAGGTCGCCTTCATAGACGTAGCGCGGGACCAGGCCGGCGATCCGCCTCGACATCCGTGCATGGCCGGCGAGGGAGCGATGCTTGGCCCGCGAGAGCTGCAGGCGGCCGCGCAGCCTCGGTCCCAGCAGCCCCAGCGCCAACACTCCCGCGGCCAGCACCGCGAGGGTCTCACCATCCATCAGGTTCATCATCCAGCGTCCCCGGAGTTTTCGACGTGGCCAAAAGCGTGCAGTCGCAACTGCTGAAGGTCCTCCAGCAGGAGGACATCAATTTCCTGCTGACCAACCGCATCCCGCGCCGGCTCGCGACGCGCTGGATGGGCTGGTTCAGCCGCATCGAGAGCCCGGCCCTGGCCCGCGCCGCGATCGCGGTCTGGCGCCTGTTCACCGATCTCGATCTCGCCGAGGCGAAGGAGCAGTCCTTTGCGAGCCTGCGCGACTGCTTCACGCGCGAGCTGCGCGCCGGCGCCCGGCCGCTCGACGGCGATCCTTCGGTGATGATCAGTCCCTGCGACGGCATCGTCGGGGCGTGCGGCGCCGTTCGGGGGACCGAGCTGTTCCAGACCAAGGGTTTCCCGTACCGGCTCGAGGATCTGCTGATTGATCCGGGCCTCGTCGAGACCTGTCGCGACGGCACCTATGTCACGCTGCGTCTGACCTCGAGCATGTATCATCGCTTCCACGCGCCGCACGACGCGACGGTCGAGCGCGTGACCTACGTGTCGGGCGACACCTGGAACGTGAACCCGATCGCGCTCAGGCGGGTCGAACGCCTGTTCTGCCGCAACGAGCGCGCCGTACTGCGGCTTCGCCTCGCCGCAGGTGGCCACCCCGTAACGCTGGTGCCGGTCGCGGCGATCCTGGTCGCCGGTATCCGGCTGCACTTCCTCGACGTGGTGATGAACATGAACTATCGCGGTGCGGCCGACATCGCCTGTTCGACGCGCGTGCGACGCGGCGACGAGCTGGGCTGGTTCGAGCACGGGTCGACGATCATCGTCTTCGCCCCGCGCGGCTTTCGCCTGTGCGACGGCATCGCCGACGGCACGAAGATCCGGATGGGCCAGCGCCTGATGGTTCTGCCCTGATGCGACCGGGGAGCGGGAGGCGGACACTCCCTTTCCAATGCAACAGTCGCGTTGCCGTCTCGTGAGGCCGGCATGTCAGTTCGGTGACCGGCCATTCCGGCATCATGCTATGGAGGCGCATGGCCGACAAACAGGAAGCTCCCTCCTTCATCGCCGTTGCCCAGCAGATTCGCGACGCTCTGAACCATGTCGAGGCGGTCGCGGAGAAGCCCGAGGCGCGTCAGTCCGACCTGCTGGCGCAGGCGGTTGCCCATCTTCGAGACGGCAACCTTTCGCTGGCCCAGGATGCCGCATTCCGGGCCTGCCGCCGTTCGCTGTCCCTCGGCAGGACGACGATGGTCGCCCTCGGTGGCGGGTCGGCGGTGACGGTAGACGACATAAGAGCCGACCTCTATCGGCTGCTCGCCGAAGCCCCGCCCTGGATGCTCGACTCGATGCTCTAGGAGTGACAGAGGGCGGTCAGGACGGAGATACGCACGAACCTTTGGTCCGGCCGAGCGTTACACCTAGCGGGAGACGCGCCTGCCGGGAGTTCAATGCCGATCTATATGGACATCGTACCGCTCGACCGGGTCGTGGTCATCGTCGCCCGCGGCCACGTGGGCGCCGACGAGATTGCCGAATGCACCCGGAAGCTCATCGAGGCGAACGTGCCCGGTTACGCGAAGATCATCGACGTTACAGGCTCGGCGTCGAGCCTGACCAGGGAACAGGTCAACGACATCGCGGCGATGCTCCGGGGCGGGCGCGATGCGGCCGCGCGCGGTCCCGTCGCTTTCGTTGTGGATCCCGCACGCAACGGGTTCGCCGACAGCTTCGCCGAAGCCACCGGGAGCGATCGGCCCACGCGACTGTTCAGGAGTCTCCACGAGGCCCGGAGGTGGTTGAAGGAGAATCTTCCCGGGTCACCCGGGCGCGCAGAGCCCGGACACTGATAAGGGCCGGCGCCGGCTTTTCAGCGCCAGCGATCGCTGCTCATCGCTTCGCCCGTGCTCGTGCAACAAGTGAGATGAGGTCGTCGACGGTGATCAGCCTGTCGGCATCGGTGTCGGGGATTTCAACGCCGAAGACATCCTCGATCGCCATCACCAACTCGACGAAATCGAGGCTGGTCGCGCCGAGGTCGGCGACCAGGGCGGCGCTCCCGATGGCGCGGTCGGGCGAAATGCCCAGGATGGTGCCCACGATCTGCCGCACCTGGGCCGGGAGCGTATCCAGTCCAGGGGGAAGGGGAGAGGTGGTCTCGGTGCCGGGGGTCATCTGGTCGACCTCATGTTGATCTGGCCATCGCAGCCGGGCGATGGGGCGGGCCGGGATTCACCGACGGTGACCCGGCGCAGGGTGATCGGCTCGTCGGGGATGAGCGGGATCGATTTGTCGATCATGGCAGGGTTCCCTCGAAAGGAGACTCATGCCGGCGGCGGACCGGGCGGTGGCTCGCGTGGCGGTGCCGTGGGGGGCGGCGGCGGTCGCCTGGAGCCGGGAGGCGGTTCGCGTGGAGCTTTGTTCGGAGGCCTCGGGATGCTCGCCATCGAAGGTCAGCCGCGTCTCGCGCGCGCCAAAGCGGAAGAGACCACGAAATCCGCGGCGGTCGCGGGAGGAGAGTCGGACGGATCGTACCAGTGATTCACGCATGCTCCTCGGTGAGGGCGGGAGCACATACATCTCTCAGCCATTGCACGCCGGATATTCGAACAATGGTGCCATTTTTTATACCATCGCGAGGGGGGCGTCACGGAGGGATCCGTGAACAGCCACGCCCGGGCGAGCAGCTTCGCCCGGCGGGGTGTGACGCTCTCAACGCTTCGCCTGACCAAGCCTGTGGGGGCCGGAAATCCGGTTTCAATGGAAGTTCGAGAATATTACAGTGAGGAGGCAAACAATATGTGTTGCTGACTGACCGCGACCGGCAGCACACGCGGTGAAAGCACGGCGATGCCCTTGCATTGGACTATCAGTTCGGAAAAGAGGCTGTTCGAGGTCGCCTGCTCGGGCTTCGTCGAGGCGGACGAAGTCCATCGCATGCTGGATATCCTGGTCAGCTCGAAGGCTCTCGGCTACCGCAAGCTGTTCGATGCCAGCGACGCGGACACCCGGATGACCGCCTTCGAAATCCTCAATATTGGCGTCCGCATGCGCAGCCTTCACGCCGGGGGCAGGGCGCTGGGCGCTCTGGCCGTCGTCATTCCCGGCGAGAAGTTCCAGCTGCTGTCGCGGGTTCTCGGCATTCTGGCTACGCCGCGGCGGCCGATGCGAATCTTCAACAAGACCGATCAGGCCCGGCGGTGGCTGGAAAAAGCCGCGGTCCGCGCAAGTGCGCGCACTCTCGATCGCTAGATCTGGGTTTCTGCGTCCCGACGCGGCCCCCCATCACCTGTTCCGCTCGGCGCCATCACTGTAGAGGGCGATTCTCCGCTTCCGGTCGATGCCGGGCCGGCGGCGACCATAATGACGTCGGATCCTCGCGCGAGGCGGCCTGCCCGATGGCCGTCGAGAGCAGCCTCGGCGCGCAAGACCAGCTCTTCCGCCGCCTGAATGGCGCGCGCGTCGCCGACGGCAAAGCGCACGCGCAAGAGCCGTTCCCGGGCCTTCATCAGCGCCGCTTCCAGGCGCCCGAACTCTCCGTGTCCTTCAGCCGACATCTCGAACCGAACAGCAAAACGCCCGCCCGCGGCTAGCGTTGGGGTTTCCCAAGCAGCGTTACGGAGGCACTGCCTGTATGGATCACGCGAAATCTGCGCCGGGATCGAACCCGGGTCGGCCACTCGACGGCAGGGTCGAGACGCGTATAGGCGAGGCGGGCCCCGCCCGGTCTTGACCTGCTGGACGCCGTCGAAGGACGGCTGCACCATCGCCGCCGGCACGCGCGCCAAGCGCGTCGCCGGTCGCCGCCAGCCTTCCGATCGACCTTGGATGCGTCATGAAAGTTCGGGCACCCGGTGAGCCTCCTTCGGCGGAACACTCGTTCTCGTTCGACGGATTCTGTCTCATCCCGCACCGCCAGCTGCTGCTGCGCGACGGCGAGCACGTGAGGGTCGGCGGCCGGGCACGGGACATCCTCACTCTGCTGGTCGAGCGGGCAGGCGAACTCGTTTCCCATGCCGACCTCGAAGCGCATGCCTGGCCGGACAGCTTCGTGCATGCGAGCAACCTGAAGGTTCATATCGTCGCGCTGCGGCGGATCCTGCGCGGGGCTTCCGGCGATCCGCAGGCGATCCTGAACGTACCGGGCCGAGGTGCTCCTTCTCCTTCTGGAGCATCCAGGCGCGCATCGAGGACGGCAAGGTCGGCAATATGCAGGCGAAACGTGTCGCCGAACTGCGCGGCTGTGCGCTCGGGGCGCGTCTGTGGGGCGTGCAGCATTTCGGCCTGACGGTCCAGAACATGGAGCGCGCGTTCGCCTTCTACACCGAGGTGCCGGGTGGCACGGAGATCATGCGCGATGGCGATTTTCAGGGCGAGCCCATCCACAACACGCTTCTGACCGCCGAGGAGATCGAGGCGCACGCGCGGCACGTCAACTCAACGCGGCATGGCATTGCGTGCGCGATCCACCGTACGCGAGGGAGCGGGAAGCCACGCCGTCTACGTTTCGAAGCCCGAGGCGGTCGCCGCCTTGATCGAGGAGGCGGCCCAAGTGTCTCGCGGCAAATCGATATAGCCGCCATGGGAAGGCCTTCTTCTGCAGGGGCGTTTGGTTTGCCGCGAATCGGGCTGTCTGTCTTGCGTAATGGCCGCAATGCCGGAAGAATTGGAGCTCACTCACGAGGCTTCCGGGGAACCAGAGCAATGCAGTTCGATGACGTTATCCTCGGTCGCCGAAGCATCCGCGGTTACAAGCCCGAACCGGTTCCCCGGGCTCTGATCGAGGAGATCATAACGCTGGCAATGCGCGCGCCGTCGTCGATGAACACCCAGCCGTGGAATTTCTATGTCATCACCGGCGAACCGCTGGACCGGATCCGCGCCGGCAACACGGAGCGCATGCTGGCGGGCGTCCCCCAGTCGCGGGAGTTCCGGACGGGACAGCCCTTTGCGGGTCCCCATCGCGACCGGCAGGTCGGCGTCGCCAAGCAACTGTTCTCCGCGATGGGGATCGCACGCGACGACAAGGAGATGCGGCAGGACTGGGTATTGCGCGGCTTCCGCCAGTTCGACGCACCGGTGTGCATCATCGTGACCTACGACCGCGTGCTGGACGGCAGCGACGACACGCCGTTCGATTGCGGTGCCGTGACGACGGCGCTGGTCAATGCCGCCTGGTCGCGCGGGCTCGGCGCCGTCATCAACAGCCAGGGCATCATGCAGTCGCCGGTGGTGCGCGAACATGCCGGAATTGCCGACGACCAGGTCATCATGAAGAGCGTTGCGCTCGGCTGGCCAGACGAGAGCTTCCCGGCCAACGTGGTCGTGTCCGAACGGAAGTCCGTCGGTGAAGCCACGGTGTTCGTCGGCTTCGACGACTAGGGCGCAGCCATCTCCCCTCCATTGACCAGAGTGCAACGGTCTTTTCCGCGGCGCTGATAGGTTGATTTCCGCAACGAAGGCGCGGCCTTTGCTTGGCGCGAACACGTCCCTCGGGGGAGCGAGGAATCGATGACCGAATGGCCTGCCGGTCAGTCGGTGCGCTTCCTCACGGCTTTGCCGACAGCAGGCCCCGCGCCACCGCGACCAGGTCGCAGGAGCCAAAGACTGACGTCTTCTTTCCGTCCGTGTTGCCCGTCACCCTTCCGGAGACGTGCTGGAGCAGCAGTTGATGGAGCGTCGCGGCAATCGCTTCAGGGGTGGGAGGTGCCGGCTTTTCGGCACGGTTGGCGACATCCTTCCGGACGCGTGTCGCCTGGACGGCGGACCGGATGGTGCTTGCGATCAGCTGCTTGTCGATCTCGGCGGCCCCTGTCTCAAAGAACTTGACGGCGTGATCCGTCGAACTCGCGAATCCGAGAATTGCGTCCTTGCGCTCCTTGCTCGCGAGTTTGAGGCCGTTTGCGAAATCGTTGACTTCCTTTGCTTCCTCATCGGTCGGCTTTGCTTCGGAGGAGAGGCGAACCTTGAGCTTCGGGGTCTTGATGATCGCTACGCGGGTGCGCTCCGGTTTGCCCTCCGTTGTCTTTTCCCTGAAAACGATGATTGCATTCGCGCGGCTGACGTATACGAGCATTCGAGGCCCTCAAGCAGTCCGGGCAGTTGATCAGGAAACGGCCGCGCGATCCAGTTCAGGGAGGCTCTTCCACGAGGATCGGGGTTGCGCGTTCGGCTATTACGCGGCACCGTCCCGACATGTTTCGTGTCACCAGCGTCCTCCTGTCCCTTGCCCTTCTCACTGGCTGTGACGGCTTGAAGGTCGGCCGCGATAATCCGCAGCCCTCGCCCGGGTGGGTCGGCCATACGGTCGCTGACTTCGCGGCCCGCAATCCTGCGGCGAAGCAGATCCACGGGCATGACGCGGTATATGTGTTCGAGAATAGTCCCGGCTACGGCAAGTGCGAGGTCATTCTCAGGACGGATGGCGAATTCATCACTGATGTCTTCAACATGTGCGCACCAGGAAGGCTCTGGCTGGCGCCGCCGTCGCACCGGGCCGACGCGGGCTGAGCGGCGCGCGCCTTTCGACCCTCAGAGATTCTGGAGCTTGTTGTCGACGCCGAGGATGTGGCGTCCGACCATTTCGACATGGCCCATCATGGCCTGCAGATGCTGGCTGGCGCTCATGGCGTCGCGGAAGCGGCGCTCGAAGGGGGCCGAGTCCAGGATCGCCGTGGTTCCGGCGGCGCGATAGGCGGCGATCGAAACGTCGGTCGCTTCGTTCATGCCATGTGTGGTCGCGAGCCTGAGCCGCATACGGCGGTCGATGTCGAGCGTGCCATTGGCCGCCGCGTCGTAGGTCTCGCACACCTCGGCATGCAGGTAGGCGCGGGCGGCCGAGAGCTTTGCCTCGAGCAGGGCGATCTCGCGCTGGACCGCATTGTTGGCCGACATGGGGTTGATCGAGGCGCGGCTGTGCTTGCCGCGCGCCAGATCGACATAGGCTTCGAGGAGGCGCCGCGCGACACCGAGCGTCACACTGCAGAAGCCGCTGGCATAGAGCAGCGTGGAGCCCATCGTGTAGAGCGGCCCGGGTTCGCGCCTCTCCTCCAAAGCGTCGCGCGCCGGCGCCTGGGCATCGGGTACGAAGAGATCCTCGACCGTATAGGTGTCGCTGCCGGTGCCGCGCAGGCCCAGCACGAACCAGTCGTCGACGATCCTCGCGTCGCTCCGCTTGAAGAGGAAGCTGCGGTCGTCGGGTCGGCCGTAACGATGATGCGGTGTCCCGTCGGGATTCTGCGCGGCGCTGTGCGCGCCCATCCAAGTGGTGTGCCGACCGCCGCTGGCGAAACTCCAGGTGCCGCTCAGCCGGTAGCCACCCTCGACCCGCACCGCCCGGCTGCTGCCGTTGCGCGCGCCCCAGGCGAGGCCGACGCCGGGACTGCCGAACAGGGCGGCCGCCGTCTCGGGCGGCATGGCCGCGGCCGAGGTTGCGGAGGAGACGTTCGACTGGTTGACGAACCAGGCGGTGCTGGCGTCGGCATAGGCGATGGCCTCGACGGTCCGGCAGAAGTCGAGCAGGGGCAGTTCCTGCCCGCCGAGCCTGCGCGGCAGGAGCAGTCGCAGCATGTCCTGACCCACGAGCGCTTCGACCACCTCGGGCGTGAGGTCGCGGCGACGGTCCATCTCCGCGCCGTGCGCGTCGAGCTGCGACTGCAGGGCGCGCGCCCTCTCCGGGGCGCTGAGGGTGGGGGCCGGCTGAACGCGGGTGTCCATGGAATCCTCGGGAAGGCGTCGTGATCTGCTTTCGCGTCCATACTGGACTGCGCGTGTTGCCGGTCAATCGATCGCCCGCGCGTGCCACTACCCAGCGAAAGGAGCCCTATCCGGCGAGGTCGGCCGCGACGCGTCGGTCGCGCGCGACCGCCTCGAGGATCGCGGAGGGTCCGTCTAACTGCAGGGGAATGTTGGCGAGGCGGGCCTGGGTCTGCACCGACCTGTCGGTGCGCAATCCCAGCAGCGCGGCTGTCAGCCGGTGCGCCACCGCCGAAGGTGTCGACGCCGGCGCGAACACGCCGAAGCTGATCGTGTAGGCGAGCTTCTCGTCCCCGACCAGCTCGCCCAGGGTCGGAACGTCCGGCAGTTGCGGCGAGCGGCGGGCGCCCGAGGTCGCCAGCACGCGGAGCTTCGTGCGATTGCGGGCATTGTGGAGCAGCGCGGTCCGCGTATCGACGACCGCGATGTCGGCGCGGCGCGTCAGCAGCATGTCGATGGCGGCGTTGGTGCCGGCCACGTCGATCGCCTCAAAGGATAGCTTCAAGCGACGTTCGACCAGCGCCAGCAGGAGGCCGATGGTCGTCTCGGCGCCCATCGTCGCAGCCTTCAGGCGATTGGCGCGAGCGGCGGCGACCAGGTACGGCCAGGCGCGGATATCGGAGAGTTCGTTCACCACCAGGGCGGTCGAGAAGCCGCGCGTCACCTTGGCGATCGGCTGGAGCCGCGACAGGAGCGGCTCGGCCGGCGTCTCCTGCAGCACGAGGTTCAGGATTTCGGCGATCAGCAGCATCCGCCCGTCGGGCGCGGCGTCGATCACCTGGAGGGCGGCCCGGCGGCCGGCCTGGCCCAGCGTGTAGTCGAACTCGACGGGCTCGTTGAGCGCGGCCGAAAATCCGTCCTGGATGAGCTGGGCGCAGAGGTCGGTGGGATTGCCGACGCCGAAGCCGCAGATCAGGCGAACCGCCTCCGTCGCGGCATGGGCGCGGCCACCGGTCAACGCTGCTGCGGCCATAGCAGCAGTCCCACGCAGCGCGTCCCGCCGGGCCAGCTTCATGCGGCGATGATACCTCAACTCGCGAGCGCGGTCTCGCTGGCCGGGTCGCCGGCGATGCGGCTGTGCCACATGATGCGCTGCTGGCTCATGTCCCACGGTGTCGCCTGGTGCAGCAGGCAGCGATTGTCCCACAGCACCGCGTCGCCCGGTGCCCAGTCGTGATGATGGATACGCGGCGGCTGGCAGGCGAAGTCGATCAGCTCCTGCAGGAAGCGCTCGGACTCGGCCGGCTCCATGCCGGGAATGGCGTGGGCATGGCGGCCGATCAGCAGCGACTTGCGGCCGGTCTCGGGATGGGTCTTCACCAGCGGCCGCAGCGGCACTGGCCCGTCGTGCAGCCCGTAGCCGCTGTATTCACCATCTGCCTTCTTCGTCTGATGGCCGAGCTTCGACTGGCTGAAGTGGAGCGAGTGTCGGGCCTGCAGAGTCTCCACGCGCGCCTTGAGATCCTCGTCTAGCGCGTCGTAGGCGGCGCGCATGTCGGCGAAGCCGGTCTGGCCGCCGATTGTCGGTACGACCTCGGCGCTGAACACCGCGCCCTTGGCCTGGACCGGCATGTAGGTGCTGTCGGCATGCCAGCCCATGTTGCCCTTCAGGATCTTCATCATGTCGTCGTTGTCGCTCTCGACCCGCAGGCTGCCGTCGGCGCGCACGTTGCTGATCGCGGCCATCTCGAACTCGAGCGGGCCGAAGCGGCGGGCGAAGGCGATCTGCTCGTCGCGCGTGAGATGCTGATCGGGGAAGACGAGAAGGGCGTATTCGAGCCAGGCCGCATGCAGTTCGTGCCATCCGTCATCGTCGAGTTCGGTGAGCTTCACGCCGGTGATGACGGCGCCGAACGTGGCGTCGAGCGGGGCAATGTCGAAGGCGCGTGGCATGCGGATCCTCCTGATCGTTTTCGCCAGTCTAGCGCACTCGCCCCAAAAGAGAACGGCCGGGCGATGCCCGGCCGTTCGTGCTTTGGAATCCGAGACCCGATTACTGGATCACGATCTCGACGCGGCGGTTCTGCGGCTCGCGGACATTCGGGCCGGTCTGCACCAGCAGACCCTGCTCGCCACGGCCGAGGACGGCGATGTTGGTCGCCGGCACGCCCTCGCGGACCAGCGCATCCTTGACGGCATTCGCACGACGCAGCGACAGCGCCATGTTGTAGGCCGGCGCGCCCGACGTGTCGGTGTGACCGGTGGCGGTGATGCGGGCGTTGCCCTTCTGCTTGTAGGCCGAAGCGGCCTGGCGGATGGTGGTCAGGGCCTGGTCGCTCAGGTTCGCGCGATCCCAGTCGAAGAACACCATGAAGGACGGCGGCGCCACGGCCGGGGCGGTCGGCGCAGGCATCGGCGCCGCGGCCGGCTGGCCGAACTTGTAGGCGACGCTCAACATCGTCGTGATGTTGTTGTTCTGGTACATGCCCGGATTCGTCGTGCCGTAGTAGCGGCCGTCCAGGTTCACGCGGAAGTTCTGGTCGACGTTCCAGCCCAGGCCGATGATGCCCTGGTAAGCGAACTGGGTGCTGCAGAGCGAGCAGCCGTTGATCGACGAGTCCGCGAAGGCGATACCGGCGCCGGCGCCGATATACGGGGTGATGGTCGCGCCCGGGATGAAGTCGTACAGCAGGTTGGCCATGACGGCGAGCTGCTCGATGCGGCCGCTCGTATTGCTGAAGATGTTGCCGAAGTTGGCCGTGCCCGTGCCGTTGTTCGACCGGAACACGCCTTCCAACTCGACCCTGGGACCCACGAAGTCGTAGCCGACGAAGCCGCCGACCGCGTAGCCGAGGTCCATATTGTAGTTGTTGTTGTTCAGCAGCCAGTTCAGGCCGCCTTCACCACCGATGTAGATACCGGGGTTGGACGGGCCGGGGCTCCACATCGACTGCGCGTTGGCGGCCATGGGTACAGCCATCAGTGCTGCAGCAGCGAGAAGTGCCTTTTTCATTTTCAAACAATCCCTCGTTGGGTGACGCGTCCGGGCTGACGGACGCACGCGACACCAACGAGGGTTGCCGAGATTAAGTTGCTGCTTCCGGGGAACCGGAGGCCACGGAGCCTGCGACCGTGGCAGCAGGGCAACAGTGTGGCAGGCCTACTGCATAAACAGGCTTACTGCATGAACCAGCCGTGGCTGACCACGGCGGACTGGCCGCTGTGCACCGTGCTCTTGGCCGCGGCATAGAAGAGGACCGCGTCGGCCACATCGTCGGTCGTGGTGAACTGGCCGTCGATCGTGTCCTTCAGCATGACGTTCTTGATCACCTCTGCCTCGGTGATCTTCAGCTCGGCCGCCTGCTCGGGAATCTGCTTCTCGACCAGCGGCGTGCGCACGAAGCCCGGGCACACGACGTTGGAGGCGACGTTGTATTCCGCGCCTTCCTTGGCCAGCACCTTGCTGAGGCCGATCAGGCCGTGCTTGGCGGTGACGTAGGGCGCCTTGAGCTTGGAGGCTTCCTTGGAATGCACGGAGCCCATGTAGACAACACGCCCGTACTTGGCGGCGTACATGTGCTTCAGGCAGGCCTTGGTCGTGAGGAAGGCGCCGTCGAGATGGATCGACAGCAGCTTCTTCCAGTCGGCGAAGGGGAAGTCGACCAGCGGCTTGACGATCTGGATGCCGGCATTGCTGACCAGGATGTCGATCTTGCCGTACTTCGCGATCGTGTCGGCAACACCCTTTTCGACCTGCGCCTCGTCGGTGACGTTCATGGCCACGGCGAAGGCATCGCCGCCCTTGGCCTTGATCTCGTTGGCCGTGGCGGTCGCGGCGTCGAGGTTGAGGTCGGCAATGACCGGCGTGCCGCCCTCGGCGGCCAGGCGGAGTGCGATTTCCTTGCCGATGCCCGAAGCGGCGCCCGTGACGATGGCAATTCTTCCCGTGAAACGCGACATTCGCTGATCCTTCTCTCTTGCCGGTTACTTTGCGAGATAATCGAAGACCACTTCACCAAGGCCCAGCGTCAGGTCGGTGACATAGTGGCTGGCCGAGACGACCTCCCGCACCGGCAGGCGCGAGACGTCGCACATGGCATGATCGAAGAGTTGGAGGGCGGCAGGCCCGGTCCAGGCGCCCTTCAAGGTCACGTCCTCGCAGTAGTAGCGCACGAGTTCGCAGATGCGAGGCGTGCAGTCGACGTGCGGGATGATCTTGATCATGAAGGCCGGTTTGGCCAGCGCCTTGATGAGCGGCGCAGGGTCGATCTCGCGGTGCTTGTAGCCCATCGTCGCGCTGACGCAGAGCACCGAGCCGTAGTGCAGCGTGCAGACCAGCGTCTCGTTCTCGTGGCTGATCTTGGGCGAGGCGAGCTTCTTGGGGAAGCCCCAGATCTCGCGACCGCCGGCGATCGGCGAATTGTCGTCGAGGTACATGGCGTGCACGTAGCCGCCTTCCTGCACCTGGCCATCCTTGTCCTTGAAGCGCACCGGGATGACCTGTCCGGTCTCGGTGTAGTCACCGAAGCCCGTCGAATCGGGCATCCGGATGAACTCGTAGTTCACCGTGTCGCCCACGACCTCCAGCGGCTCCGGTACCAGGGCGCGCAGCACCTCGGGATCGGTGCGGTAGGTGATGACGACGAATTCGCGGTTGTAGAATTTGTACGGCGGCTTCGGATAGCTCGGGTTGTTGAGCGGCATCGCGAAGGCGTTCTTGCGGACGTCGTCGACTTTCATTTCTGCGGCTCCTTGCGGCCCTGCAGGGCCAGGTCGAAGGTGAATACGCCGTCCGGGCTCTGCGGACGCTGCAGGACTTCCGGATGTTCGAGCGTTTGGGTCATGTCGGAGTAGCCCGATTCCCAGTGCTCTTCCATCGTTCGACGGGAGAACTCGTAGTCCTTCGACGAGCCCTCGTACTTCCGCGCGTGATAGATCGTATGGATGATGTTGTAGACCTTTGTGTCGGCTTCCTGTGCCACCAGCGCGGCCTCGGGCGTCTGCCGCAGTTCGGGCGGCATGTCGGCCAGCAGCTTGGCGGTGGCGCGGCGCAGCGCCTGCATCTGGCGGAACTGGTCGGTGCCGGCGCGCGTGCGGCTGGAGTAGCGGATGTCCTTCATGCGCGTATCGACCTCGATCATGTCGCGCGGCAGGTCGCCTCGCGCGCTCCACAGGTCGATCTGGAAGGCCAGCGTGTCGGCGCGCGGGCGGGCGTCGAGCACCCATTGCAGCGGCGTGTTCGAGACGATGCCGCCGTCCCAGTAGAACTCGCCGTCCACCTCGGCCGCGGGAAACCCCGGCGGCAGCGCAGCGCTGGCGATGACGTGCTGCGGTCCGATCGTATGCGTGTCGTTGTCGAAGTAGATGAAGTTGCCGGTCCTGACGTTGGTGGCGCCGACGCTGAAACGCATTTCCTTGGCGTTGATGCGGTCGAAGTCGACCAGCCGTTCCAGCAGGGTCTTGAGCGGCGAGAGGTCGTAGTAGGCGAGGTTGCCCGGATTGCCGGCGGGGGTGAAGATCGGGGGCGGGAAGCGAGGCTTGAAGAAATCCGGCGCGCCGAACATCAATATGCCGATGGAACGCAACTGGTTCACGAACTGGTGTTCCATGTCGCTGCTGAATTCGAGGCCCTTCATCATCGGCAACCCTAGCGGCGGCCGTGAGATGGTCTCCCAGAAGGTGCGCAGCTTCTCGACACGGCTGTCCGGCGGGTTGCCGGCGATCAGCGCGGAGTTGATCGCGCCGATCGAGATTCCGGCGACCCAGTCGGGATGCAGGTTGGCCTCGGCGAGCGCCTGATAGACGCCGGCCTGGTAGGAGCCCAGCGCTCCACCACCCTGCAGCAACAGGGCAATGCGCTCGAAGGGAGGGCGGGGTCGGGGTACGGACTGGATACTGATCGCGCTTTCTCCCTCGTGGTGCGGCACCGCAACGTGGCTTTCTGGCGTGCCCGCCGGATGGCGGCAATGGCTGTTCCGCAAATTGCAGGCCGAAATCAGGCGGCCGCCATTATGTGTACATTACAATGGCGAAGCTGGACCAGCCGGGAGGGCCCGATAGCAGGCGTGGCCTGCTCGCCTTTTACGCCGCCGCGGCGGCAAAGCGCAGGTCGGGCAGGGCGGCGGCGCGGTCCACCGCCGCACCGGCATCGAACTTCCGCAGTTCCGGCAGCACCGTGCGGGCGAACAGGTTCATGTTCCGCGCCGCTTCCTCGTGCGGCATGCCGGCATAGGAGAAGACGCCGACATAGGCGCAGTTCTTCGTCTGTTCATGGATCGTCAGGATCTTCCCGTAGACCTGCTCCGGGGTGCCGTAGACCTGCAGATCGGCGAAGAACTCGATCGCCTTCTGGTCGCCGTAGACCGCAAGCTTCTCGTTCATCTTGGCGTAGTACTCGTAGCCGCGCTGGTTCTTCATGTGGGCGCCGGCGAACTGGTAGTGGTCGAGAACCGTGCGATAGTAGCCACCGATATACTTCACAGCCATCTCGCGCGCCCGCTCGGCGCTCTCGTCGACGAAGGTCCAGCCGGCCGAGATCGGCTGCGGCGCGTCCGTGCCGTTGATCTCGCGATAGAGCGTATTGTACTCGGTGAGTTCCTTCTCGACCTCGCGCCACGGCTTCTGCGGGATGATCAGCAGGCCGACGCCCAGCCGCGCCATGATGCGCGCGCTCTCGGGCGAGACGGCGGCGGCATAGGTGCGCCCGCGAAAGCTCTTGAACGGGGCGGGGCGGATCTCGATCGCGGGCTGCTTGTAGTGCTTGCCCTGGTATTCCATCACGCCGGTCTCGAGGCCCTTCAGGAGCGCCTCGCCGTACTCGACGAACAGCTCGCGGCTGTCGCCCATGTCGAGGCGGAAGCCGTCGAACTCGACCTTCCCCGCGCCGCGTCCGAGACCCAGGATCATGCGGCCGCCCGAGAGATGGTCGAGCATGGAGATCTGTTCGGCGACCCTTACCGGATCGTGCCAGGGCAGCACGACCACCATGGACCCCAGCCGCACATGCTTCGTCCGGCCGGCCATGTACGACAGGAACTGCACCACGTCGGGGCACATCGTGTAGTCGGTGAAATGATGTTCGACCGACCAGATCGATTCGAAGCCCAGCGGCTCGGCCATGTCGGCCAGCGCCAGCTCGTTCAGGTAGATCTGGCGGTCGCTGAGCGTGCGGCCGGTGTTCTGGAAGACTGCAGCCATTCCGACATGCATGGCGTTACCTCCTGCTGATGGCCGCATGGTAAACGGCCGTTCATGTGATTGGGAAGTCCCTGCCGATGCTTGATTCCGCCGTATTCGACCGTCATATCCGCCGGATGCGCTTCCTGCTCGCCGCTCTCTCCTCCGTTGCCCTACTCTCGGTCGGCGCCCTCGAGGCGCAGGCTCAGGCGCCCGCTCTGGCCCAGGCTCCCGCCTCCAATCCGCAGGTTGCGGAGGTGGAGCGCTATTTCAACGCCATCCGCACCCTGCAGGCCCGCTTCGTGCAGTCGAACCCGAACGGCACCGTGGTTCAGGGCACACTTTCGGTGAGCCGACCCGGCCGCATGCGCTTCGAATACGATCCGCCGTCGCAGCTCAAGATCGTGGCGGACGGCAGCCAGGTGACGATGTGGGACATCGCCAACCGCGACTTCGGCCAGTGGCCGATCGGCTGGACCGCCGCCTCCTTCCTGGTGCGTGAGCCGTTGGTGCTGCAGGGCGGAGATCTCACGGTCGAGAAGGTCGAGCGCGCAGACGGAATGCTGCAGCTCACCATGAGCCAGACCCGCAAGCCCAACGAAGGCAAGGTCATCGTCCGGGTCAACGAGAACCCGATGGTGCTGCGCGGCTGGTCCATCATCGACAGCCGCGGCCAGCGGGTCGACGTTTCCCTGAACGGCCTGCAGACCGGCCTGCCGCTGGCGGCAAATCTCTTCAAGTTCGATGGTCCGGATGCCGGTGCCATCCGGCGCGGCGTCGATCGCAACTAGGTCTATACTCCTGCCGGAACTGGCGTGGAGACGGAAGACGTGAGCGGATTGACGGTGAGGGCCTCGACTGAGGCCGACGTGGCGCGTTGCGCCGAGATCTACGGACATCATGTGCTGCACGGGACGGCCTCCTTCGAGGTCGATCCGCCGGACGTGGCCGAAATGCGCCAGCGCCGCGCCGCGGTTCTCGATCTCGGCCTGCCCTATATCGTTGCCGAGAAGGAGGGGCGCCTGCTGGGCTACGCCTATGCCGGCCTCTACCGCACCCGCCCGGCCTACCGCTTCACGGTCGAGAACTCGATCTACATCGACAAGGACGCGGTCGGGCAGGGTGTTGGCAAGGCGCTGCTCGTGCCGCTGATCGACCTGTGCGCCCGCGACGGCCGCCGCCAGATGATCGCAGTGATCGGCGATTCCAAACATGTGGCCTCGATCAACCTCCACGCCTCCTGCGGCTTCGCGATGGTGGGCACCCTGAAGAGCGTCGGCTTCAAGTTCGGCCGCTGGCTCGACAGCGTTCTCATGGAACGGCCGCTCGGACCGGGCGACACCACCCTGCCGGTTGCCTGAGGCGGTCGCAGCCTCTATCTTCAGACTAGTCATCTAACCAGTCAGGAGGGTGGGATGAAGACTTGGCCTGTCCAGGACGCCAAGGCGCGGTTCAGCGAGATGCTCGAGGATTGCCTCCGCAACGGCCCCCAGCTGGTCACCCGGCGCGGCAGCGAGGCCGCCGTCCTCGTTCCGATCGAGGAGTGGCGCCGCCTGCGCGGCGCGACCGTACGGACGCTGAAGGAGCTTCTGCTTTCCGAGGAAGCGCGCGGCGATCTGAAGGTACCGCCGCGCGGGCGGCATCCGCGGCGGGCGCCGCCGCGCTTCGATTGACGTCGCGTGTATCTGCTCGACACCACTGTCGTTTCCGATCTGCGGCGTGCCCGTCCTCACGGAAGCGTCGTGGCCTGGCTTCGGGAAACCGATCACCGCCTGCTCCGGCTCTCTGCCGTTACGCTTGGTGAGATCCAGGCCGGCATCGAATTGACCCGGGACCAGGACCCCGGTCGCGCCGCAGAGATCGAACGTTGGGCCGACGAAGTCGCGCGTGCCTACGAGGTGCTGCCGATGGATGCGGTGATTTTCAGGGCCTGGGCCAAGTTGATGCACGGCAAGTCGGACACGCTGGCGGACGATGCCCGCATTGCCGCCACGGCGCTGGTCCATGGGCTCACCGTCGTGACCCGCAATGTCCGCGACTTCATCCCCTTCGACGTCCAGACCTTCAATCCCTTTCAGGTGTCGCGATGAGGCTGATCGACTATTTCGACCGTGGCGCCGATCTCTATCCGGAGCGGCATTGCCTGCACGACGGAACGCGCGGCTGGACCTATCGCGAGGTGCGGGGCCAGACCCATCGAGTCGCCAACGGGCTATTGGCGATGGGGCTCGGGCGCGGCTCGAAGGCCGCCGTTTACAGTCCGAACCATGCGGCGGCCTATGCCTGCCTGCTGGGCATCGTGCGCGCGGGTGTCACCTGGGCGCCGGTCAATGCGCGCAACGCGCTGGAGGAGAACCTCTACATCCTGAACAACACCGACGTGGAGGTGTTGTTCTACCATTCCAGTTTCGAAGGTTACCTCGCGCGCATTCGCGAGGCCTGCCCGCGCATCACCGGCTTCGTCTGCATCGATACGCCGTCCTTCGAGATATGGCTGGCGGCGCAGGAGGACGTGGCGCCTGATCTCCCGGATGCGCCGGACGACGTGGCGTTCCTCGCCAGTTCGGGCGGCACGACGGGCCGGCCCAAGGGCGTGCAGATCACCAACGGCAACATCGAGACGATGAACTCGATCTTCTGGGCCTGCATGCCGGTGAAGTCGCCGCCGGTCCATCTGATGGTGGCGCCGATGACGCATGCGGCGGGCGTCTGCTCGTTTCCGCTGCTGGCCTTCGGCGGCACCAACATCTTCATGGGCACGGCCGATCCCGGCGGCATTCTGGCCGCAATCGAGAAGCACAAGGTCACGCATGTCTACATGCCGCCGACCCTGATCTACATGCTCCTCGCACATCCCGACGTGGGCAAGTACGACTACAGTTCGCTTCAGCATCTGGTCTATGCCTCGGCACCGATGTCGGTCGACAAGCTGGTCGAGGCCGTGAAGGTGTTCGGCCCGGTGCTGACCCAGACCTACGGCCAGGCGGAAGCCTGCATGATCTGCACCTTCTTCTCACCGGAAGATCACGTGACCGCACTCGAGACCAACAACCGTCACCGGCTCGCAAGCTGCGGCAAGGTCTCGCCGCTGGTCCGGCTCGAGGTGATGGACGATGCGGGCAGGCTCCTGGCTCGCGGGCAGCGGGGTGAGATCGTCGTGCGCGGCAATCTCGTCATGAAGGGCTACTACAACAACGTCGAGGCGACGGCCGAGGCCTCGGCCTTCGGCTGGCACCATACCGGCGACATCGGCGTCATCGACGAGGACGGCTTCGTCTACATCGTCGATCGCAAGAAGGACATGATCATCTCCGGCGGCTTCAACGTCTTCCCCAGCGAGGTCGAGCAGGTCCTGTGGGGCCATCCCGCGGTGCAGGATTGCGCCGTGATCGGCGTGCCCGACGAGAAGTGGGGCGAGGCGGTGAAGGCCGTAGTCGAGCTGAAGCCGGGGGCGCAGGCGACCGCCGAGGAACTGATCCAGCTGGCCAAGGACAAGCTCGGCGGCGTCAAGGCGCCGAAGTCGGTCGACTTCACGCCCGCCCTGCCGCGCAGCCCCGTCGGCAAGGTGCTCAAGAAGACGCTGCGCGAGCCGTTCTGGGTCGGTCACGAGCGGAAGATCTGATGCGGGACTGGCTGCGGCGCCTGCCGCCCAACGTGCAGGGGGCGCTGTGGCTGGTGAGCGGCGGGTTCATCTTCACTTCGACGGGTGTGATGATCCGCCTGCTTTCGGAGCAGATCGAGAGCGTCCAGACCGCCTTCTTCCGCGCGATCCTCTCCGTCATCATGCTGCTGCCGCTGATGATGACGGGGAAGGTGAAGCCCTGGCTTAGCCAACGCATCAAGGGTCATTTCTGGCGCACTTTCATGGGCACCACCTCGATGGTGCTGGGCTTCTACGCCATCTCGATGCTGCCGCTGGCCGATGCCACGGCCATCGCCTTCTCGCAGCCGCTCTTCTCCGTCGTGGTGGCCGCGCTCATCGCCAAGGAGAAAGTCCGCTGGCGGCGCTGGACCGCCACGGTCGTGGGCTTCGTCGGCGTGCTGGTGATGGTGCGGCCGGGCGAGGGCAGCCTGCAGCTCGGCGCGCTGGTGGCGCTGGCCAACGCGGCCTGCGTCGCCATCTCGATCCTGCTGGTGAAGCGCCTCTCCGATTCCGAATCGCCGCTGATGATCCTGACGCAGTTCGCGATCTTCTCGACTCTGTTTCTCGCGGGGCCGGCGATCTGGGTGTGGCGGTGGCCCGACCTGTTCGGCTGGGTGCTGGCGATCGGCATCGCCTCCTCTGCCACGGTCGGTCAGTATTTCTGGGTGCAGGCCTTCAAGTCCGGCGAAATGTCGGCCATCGCGCCGTTCGAATACATGCGCCTGCCCTTCGCGGTGTTCATGGGCTGGCTGATGTGGAACGAGATGCCTGTCGTCTGGACCTATGTCGGCGCCGCCATCGTCATCGCCTCGGCGCTCTACATCGCCCACCGCGAGCATGTGGTGGCGCGTGAGCGGCGGCGCGCCGCTACGGTCACCCCGCCGGAGAAGCCTCCGGGCGGGCCCCCGTCCGGCCCTGCTCCTTGAGCAGCCAGGCCCGGGCCCGCGCGCGATGGTCTTCCGTGATGTGCATGCGGGCGGCGGTGAAGGCCGCGACCATGATGGCCGCATCGTCGGTGAAGCCCAGGCCCAGCAGCAGGTCGGGAATGGCGTCGAACGGCAGCACGAAATAGGCCAGTGCCCCGAACAGGGTCGCCCGGATCGGCAGCGGCGTGGCGCTGTCGCTGGCACAATAGAAGGCCGCGACGGCATCCTCGGTGAAGGGCACGCGCCCCAAGGTGCGGCGGGCCTTGTGCCAGAAGTTCCGGCGGACGGTCGTCTCGTTCCGGACCAGGTCGGATGCATCGCTCATGCAGGGAAAGGTTGGGTCGGCGGGCCCGCTTGGCAAGGGGGATGGAAATGCTAAAAGCGCCCAACCACGGAGGACACGGATGAACGTCAAGGGGCAGGCCGCCATCGTTACGGGCGGTGCATCGGGATTGGGCGGCGCCACGGCGTCGGCACTGGCGGCCGCGGGCGCCAAGGTCGCGATCTTCGACCTGCAGGACGAGCTGGGCGAGCAGAAGGCCAAGGAGATCGGCGGCCTCTTCGTCAAGACCAACGTGGCCGACGCCGGCAGCGTCGAGGCTTCCGTGAAGACGGTCGTCGAGAAGCTGGGCGCGCCGCGGGTCGTCGTGAACTGCGCCGGCATCGGTCGCTCCGGCCGCACCATCTCCAAGTCCGGCCCGCATGATCTCGCCATGTTCAGCCAGGTGATCCAGGTCAACCTGATCGGTACCTTCAACGTGATCCGCATCGCGGCCTACGCCATGAGCCAGGCTGAGCCGTTGGACGGCGGCGAGCGCGGCGTCATCGTCAACACCGCGTCGGTCGCGGCCTTCGACGGCCAGATCGGCCAGGCGGCCTATTCGGCGTCCAAGGGCGGCGTGGTCGGCATGACCCTGCCGATCGCGCGTGACCTGGCGAGCCTCGGCGTCCGCGTCTGCACCATCGCGCCGGGCCTGTTCCTCACCCCGATGATGATGAGCCTGCCGGCGGAAGCGCAGAAGAGCCTGGGCGCACAGGTGCCGTTCCCGTCGCGCCTCGGCGATCCGAAGGAATATGCTCAGCTCGCCATGAGCATCGTCGAGAATCCCATGCTGAACGGCGAGACGATCCGCCTTGACGGCGCGATCCGCATGGCGCCGAAGTAACCGCCGGAGGGCATGTCGATGCGGCTCGCGACGTTCCTGACGGCGGCGGTCGGACTGGCCGCCGTCGCCTCTCCGGCCAGCGCCGAGCCGCGCTGGCTTGCCTGCAAGGTCACAGACCAGGGGGGGCAGGTGCGCAATTTCAGCGTCGTGTTCGACGACCGGCGCAATACGGTTGGCGTCTGGGACGGTACCTCGTTGGCCGAAGGCACGAGCGTGGTCACCACCTTCCAGGCGCTGCGCGCGACTTTTCCCAATTTTTCGATGACCTACAATCGCAACGACGGCGCCTTCTCGATGACGCCGCTCGGTGCCAACTATGGCGGGCTGCTGCACGGCGAATGCCGCCGCAGTCTGCCACCACCCGGCGCTCCGGCCGGGCAGCGCTGAACCCTCAGTCGAGGTCGGCCGCCTGCTCGCAGCGCAGGTCGGCGACGCTGTTCTCCGTCGCCTGTCGCGCGGGCGTCGTCTGGCCGTTGCAGGTGTAGCGGATGCGCAGCGTCTTGGTCAGACGATCTGGCATACCGAAGATATAGGCCATCGCCGGCACCTGGCAGCGAGTCGGTCCGTTGCCGCAGATGTCGCGCACCTGCTGGGTCACGTCGATCGTGGAGGTGGGACCGCCCCAGGAGGCTTCGACGATGTCGATGCGCCGAGGCACCAGCGGCGTGCCGCCGACGCATGCCATCCGGACCTTGAAGGTGGGCGTCGCAACTTCGGACAGGACGAAGTTCTGCGGCTGGCAGGTCCAGATCACCGTCAACCTCTTGGCGACGTCGAAGCGGTTGTCGTTGTACGCGGGGCCATTGGCGAACACGTCACAGGGATAGCCACCCGGGCAGGTCACCAGGCTGGTCACGTCGGCCCCTGGCGCGTCCTGCGGCAGGCCCCAATAGGCGCGCTTTATCTGCGCCGTCTGCGGCACCGTCCGCGGAGACTGGTTGCACGCTACGACCGTTCCCACCACGGCGAGTGCCAAAATAACGAGACGACCCCAAGTCATGAAACCCCCGGCGGCTTTTTGCACTGACGTTCCCACTATTCCCGCGGGGCAAACTAACCGCGGGCCGCGACCCCGGCAATCGGCCAAGCTTGACACTATTTGCACTCTCCTTATGAAGCGGGGACGGAGATCGCGTTCACCCCATCAGGCGCCAGCCGGAGCATCGCGTCTAGTTCCCATCGAGAGGACGCCGGACATGCCTTCGCCTGACGCGCTTTCTCACGACGAAGGCCTTTCCCCTCCAAGTCATGGGGTTCCCCTGTCCGAGGCCGTGAAGGTCTGGCTGCGGGTTGCCGCCCTGTCGTTTGGCGGGCCCGCGGGCCAGATCGCCGTGATGCATCGCATCGTCGTCGAGGAGAAGAAGTGGATCGGCGAGCAGCGCTTCCTGCAGGCGCTGAACTACTGCACCTTGCTGCCCGGTCCCGAGGCGCAGCAACTCGCGACCTACATCGGCTGGCTGATGCACCGCACCGCGGGCGGGCTGATCGCCGGCACGCTGTTCGTGCTCCCGGGCCTGCTCGCCATCATGGCGCTGTCCTGGGTCTACGTGCTGCTGGGCAAGGTCAGCCTGGTGCAGGGCCTGTTCTTCGGCCTCAAGGCCGCTGTGCTGGTGATCGTGGTCGAGGCGGTGCTGCGGGTTGGCGGGCGCGCATTGCGCAACAACGCCATGCGCCTGCTCGCGGTCGCGTCGTTCGTCGCGATCTTTTTCTATGGTGTGCCGTTTCCGGTGATCGTGGTCGCGGCCGGCCTGATCGGCTTCACCGCCACGAAGTTCGGCCGGTCGGAATTCCAGACCGGCGGCCACCGTGCGGGCGGCCGGGCCGGACTGGGAGACGCCGAGTCGCTGCTCGGTGAGGCCACGCCCGACCATGCCAGACCCAACCTCGCCTGGACGCTGTCGATCGGCACGCTCTTCCTCGTTCTGTGGCTGGCGCCGGTGGCGCTGCTCTGGCTCATCCGCGGACCCGACGACGTGTTCACCCAGATCTCGGTCTTCTTCAGCAAGATGGCTGTGGTGACCTTTGGCGGCGCCTATGCGGTGCTGGCTTACGTCGCGCAGCAGGCGGTCGACAAATATGGCTGGGTGACGGCCGGCGAGATGCTCGATGGGCTCGGCCTCGCGGAATCGACACCTGGTCCGCTGATCATGGTGACGCAGTTCGTGGGCTTTCTCGGAGCCTGGCGCGATCACGAGGGCCTCCATCCGCTGCTCGCCGGGACGCTGGGCGGCCTTCTCACCACCTGGGTCACCTTCACGCCCTGCTTCCTCTGGATCTTCGTCGGCGCGCCCTATGTCGAAAAGCTGCGCTCGAACAAGGCCCTGTCGGGGGCGCTGGCGGCCATCACGGCTGCGGTCGTCGGGGTCATCCTCAATCTCGCCGTCTGGTTCGGGCTGCAGGTCCTGTTCGGCGAGCTGCGGCCGGTGCAGCTGCTCGGCGCCATGGTCAACGTGCCGGTTCTTGCCTCTGCCAACGTTGCCGCCGTGGCGCTGGCGGCCGCCTGTGCCGTTGCTGTATTCCGCTTCCGCTTCGGGATGATCCCGGTCCTGCTGGCCAGTTCGATGGCCGGCATCGTCTACGCATTGATGCTATAGGAACCCAATGACCGATACGCTCCCCGACCGACTGTCCACCAATCCCAAGAGCCCGCACTATGACGAGGCGCTTCTCCAGCGCGGCATCGGCATCCGGTTCGATGGCCAGGAGAAGACCAACGTCGAGGAGTATTGCGTGAGTGAGGGCTGGATCCGCGTTGCCGTGGGCAAGACGGTGGATCGCAAGGGCAATCCGCTGACCATCAAGCTCAAGGGCACGGTCGAGCCGTTCTTCGAGGCGAAGAAATCCTAGAGGGGGCCGGATGGCACGGGCGCGCGCGGATCAAGACTCACCGACGTTGCGCCCGCGCCGGCGCGGGATGCTGCGAGGCGCGGCGGCACTCGGCCTGCTGCTCGCGGCCGGACCGGCCGGGGCGCAGACCGTGAAGGTCCGCCTCGGCACGGCGACGCCAGGCGGCGGCTTCCCGGTCTACGGTGCTGCCTTCGTCGAGGGCGTGCGGCGGTTCGATCCGGCGTTGGAAATCGAGGCGATCAATACCCGGGGCAGCACCGAGAACGTGCCGATGCTCGAGGCTGGCACGCTCGACATCGCGCTGGTTCAGGGCGAGGTCGTGCATGCGGCGCTGCAGGGCGTGGGGCGCGCGCCCGCCGATCTACGCGTGCTCACCGCCATGTATCCGACCGCCGGCATGTTCGTCGTGCGTGCCGACTCTCCCTATCGCACCATCACCGACCTCAAGGGCAAGCCGATCGCCTGGGGTGCCGGTGGTTCCGGCCTGGTGATTCTCGGTCGCTATGCCATGGACGGACTCGGCCTCGACGCGGCCCGGGACTTCCAGCCGATCTATCTCGAGCGCGCCGGCGATGGCCCGGCGATGGTGCTCGACGGCCGCGCTGCTGCCCTGTGGGGCGGCGGCAATGGCTGGCCGGGCTTCATGACCATGGCGACGAGCAAGGAGGGCGCCCGTTTCATCGCGCCCGATGCCGACGAGATCCGGCGAATCCTGGCCAGACACCCCTTCCTGATGCCCGTCACCCAGCCGGCCGGGAGTTTTCCCGGACAGGCCACGGCCATCCCGTCGGTCGGTTCCTGGAGCTTCGTGCTGGCCCGTCCCGGTCTCGACGAGACGGTGGCCTATCGCATGGTGAAGGCGCTGCACGCCCTGCAGCAGGCCGGCGATCCGCCGCCGCAGCTCGCCGAGACGACGGCGGCCAATACGGTTGCCGTCTTGTCAGGTCGCGAGAAATTGCACCCGGGTGCTGCGCGTTTCTACCGGGAACTCGGCCTTCTCACGTAACCAACGGCGGTCTGCCGCGTTGCCCGTCTGGAAACGATGGAGCACGCCATGGCCAAGGACAAGATCGAAGGCGAGGGCAGTTACACCGCCACCGCCGATTACAACAAGCGCACCGCCGAATTCCTGAAGAAGGATAAGGTCGACGAGGCCGCACGCGACGCCGCGAAGGCACTCGATTCCCAGGAGGGCGCGTCCCTCAAGGCCGCCGAAGCCAAGGGCAAGGCGGGCGACCCCAAGGGGCAGGGCGCGGCCAAGGTGAAGTAACCTTTACTCTGGTTTGAGCAGGCCTTTCTTCGCAAGCTCGCCGATTCCGGCATCCTCGGTCTTGAGGAAGGCGGCGAAGGCTTCCGGCGTCGACGGGCGGACCGTCGCGCCGAGTTCGGCGAACTTCTGCTTGATCGTCGCGTCGTCCAGCGCGGAAACCGCTGCGGCATTGAGTGTCGCGATGAGCGCGTTTGGCGTGTCGTGCCTGACGAACAGGCCCAGCGTAGTGCCACCGTCGAACGGCGTGCAGCCAGTCTCGGCCAGGGTCGGGACGTCCGGCAGTTCGGGCGCGCGTTTCTCGCCGACGACCACCAGGGCGTGCAGTTTGCCGGACTTGATGTGGGGCAGCGAGCTGCTCAGCTGATCGCAGTAGCTGTCGATCTGTCCGGCCAGCGCATCGTTGAGGCCCACGCCCGACCCGCGATAGGGCACGATCGCGAAGCTCACCTTCTCGTTTTCTTGGATTCGCAGGATGTCGGTGTGGTTCGGCGTGCCATTGCCGGCGTGACCCATACTGATCGTCCCGGGCTTTGCCTTGGCGGCCGCGAGAAGGGACTGCCAGTCCTTGAAGCGGCTGTTGGCCGGCACGACGATGATCATCGGCACCGTGCTGAGGCTGGTGACCGGCGCAAAGGACGCCACCATCGATGGCTTGCCGGCCATCAGCGGCGAGACGTAGAGCGTTCCGAAAGCGGCAATCACCATTGTGTAGCCGTCGGCTGGAGCCTGGAGGACGAGGTCCTGGCCGACCACGCCGCCCGCGCCGGGACGGTTGTCGATCATCACCGGCTGACCGAGCTTGCGCGACATTCCTTCGCCGGCGAGGCGTGCGGTGACGTCGGCATTGCCGCCGGCCGCGAAGGGCACGATGAAGCGAAGAGGTTTGGTCGGAAAGGACTGCGCGCGCGCGCCGAAGCCGGTTGCCAGCGCCGTCGTTGCCGCAAGTCCTCCCAGCAGGAATTTCCGCCGGTGTGCCACGATGCATTTCCTCCGTTGTTTGTTGGAGGAAGCATCCGCCGCGCCCGTCCTCCCGGCCAGCCGAATCGCCGCGAACTTTCGCGCCCCGGAAGGGTTACTCCGCGGCCTGTGCCGTCATCCGGTTGAACTCCACCAGTTCGGCCCGCTGCTTCGGCAACGCTCCAGGATATTCCTCCTGAAGGAACACGATCAGCTTCTCACGCATCTCGCAGCGGAGATCCCAGGCCTCGGGCGAGGTCCGGGCACTCACAAGGCAGCGCAACTGCAGCGCCCGCTCGTTGCTGTCGACGACCTGCAGGTTCACCACCTGGCCGTCCCATAGCTTCGAGGCTTTCGCCAGTTCCTCGAGCTTCGTTCGGATGCGGGTGACCGGCACCGTATAGTCGACCCAGAGCATCACCGATCCGATCAGGTCGGTCGTCTGTCGCGTCCAGTTCTGGAAGGGCTTCTCCAGGAAGTAGGAGAGCGGAACGACCAGCCGGCGCCAGTCCCAGATCTTGATCACGACATACGTTCCGGTGATTTCCTCGACCCAGCCCCATTCGCCCTCGACGATGACGGCGTCGCCGATGCGGATGGGCTGGGTTAGGGCGATCTGGATGCCGGCGAACAGGTTCGTCAGCAGCGGGCGCGCCGCGAGGCCGACCACGAGGCCCGCCGCACCCGCCGAGGCAATCAGGCTCACGCCGTATTGTTTTACCGATTCGAACGTCATGAGGGCGGCCGCGACGGTGACGACGATGACGAGCGTCGCCGCCACGCGCCGCAGGACGCGCACCTGCGTCAGATGCTTGCGCCCGAGCGGATCCCCACTGAAGTCGATGTCGGTGCGGCGAAGGTAGAAGTCCGACGCCAGGGTGATGGCCGCCGTACAGCTCCACCCCAGGAGAAGAATGAAGGCGACGATCAGCCAATGCCCGATGGCTGCCTTGCCCTCGGTTCCGAGAGGCACCAGCGGCAGGGTGAGGGCGACGGCGAAGATAACCAGCGCCGCGCGAAGCAGCGCCTGCGTGGCCGACACCAGCGAATGGAGGAATTCGTACGATGCGGGAATCAACCAGCGCAACAGGCGCATGGCGAGGCCGTGCAGGGCGACCGCCACGCCCGCCGCCAGCAGGAGGAAGGCGCCGGAGATGACCCAGTTCGGTGCCCATGTGACAGCCCGATCCAGCCAGGAAAGCGGATTTTCCAGTGGGTTTTCCATGGCGCCCAACGCCGGGAGGCGAAAATAGTTCCGAGGGTGCGATGCTGAATTTGCCTCGATCTCGCACGACCCGAACTGCGCAACCACATTCTTCGCGCCGGCATTCAGTTCCTGAACCCAAACGATAGGAGCGAAGCCATGCGAGTGAGCGAGGCGATGACGCGCGACGTTTGTGTCGCGAGACCCGATCACACCATTGAAGAGGTTGCGCGGATGATGCTGGCGATCGATGCCGGACTGCTGCCGGTAGGGGATGACGAGCGACTGGTCGGCATGATCACGGACCGCGACATCGCCGTGCGGGGTATCGGGAACGGCAAGGGACCTGCGGCTGAAGTGCGCGAGGTCATGACGCAGGACGTGAAATATTGCTTCGCCGACGAAGACACCGCTCATGTCGCCAGGAACATGGGCGAACTGCAGGTGCGTCGCCTGCCGGTGGTCGATCGTGACAAGCGTCTCGTCGGCATCCTGTCGCTGGCCGACGTCGCCTCGCATGAGAAGGATGGCCGCCGGGTCGGCAATGCCCTGCGCGAGATCGCCCAGCCGGGCGGCGAGCACAATCAGGGTGAGGAGGAGCGGGGGAGGGGCATGTGAGTTCGCCACACGCTGCCGTCTGGCTGAATGCCGATGAGGCGCACATCTTCCGCTTCGGCGCCGGCGAGATCGAGAAGTGCAATGTGAAAGCCGGCGGGCACGGCCTCCCGCCCGATGCCGGGGCCTATTTCGAAGCCATCCTCGCCGAACTCACCGAGGTCGAGGGCTGGATGTTGGCCGGCCCGACCGGCCCGCTGAAGGACTTCGAAGAATATGTCCGAGTGGGCCACGCCGAGCAGTTGGCGCGAAAGCTGGTCGTCGTCGAGGCGATGGATCAGCCGCGGGATGGCGAACTGCTTCGCCACGCGCGCAAGCGCCTGGTGTCCTAGTTGCTGTTTTCCAGGTGCCTCAACACATAGCGACGGCCATCGCGTTCAACCCCGAAGCGAACGCGATCGCCTACACTCAGGCCTTTCAGGACCTTCGGATCCTCGACGGCAAAGACTCGTACGCCGCCCTCGGGGAGAAGAGGCAAGGGACGGTAGTCCAGCGTGACGCGACCTGCGGCGGGATCGACCGCGACGACGCGGCCGCTGCCGAGAGGTGTGTCATCCGGCGCTTCGGCCGTGCAGTTCTGCACATCCGCGTCGCCGTCGGGGTCCGCGAAGATCGGCAAGGGTGCTGCAGCAAGCGGAGAAACCACACAGGGCGAGAGTGTCAGCGCGGCCAGGGCCGCGGCAAGCGTGAGGGACTTGGTAGACATCGGGCTGAACTTTCCAGAATGAACGCTACTCAGGCCCCCAATCTGGTAGTGGTCGGCCGGATTTCCAGTGGTTACAGAGCGGTTACGACCCGTCGATCACGCTGTGTAACGCGCCGGGAGTCCGCATTTGCGCGATCGTTCGAATTTGCGCGCAGACGGCAGGTAAACTGGTGTTGAAGCGCCGTTGAAGATGCCGCCGCCTCAGGCGATCGAGTCGATCACCTTGGCGAGCGCCACGTCCTTTTCCGACAGGCCGCCGGCATCGTGCGTGCTGAGGACGATCTCGACCTTGTTGTAGACGTTGAACCATTCGGGATGGTGATCGGCCTTCTCGGCAGCCATCGCCACGCGCGTCATGAAGCCCCAGGCTTCGTTGAAATCGGCGAACTTGAAGCTCTTCTGGATGGCGTCGCGACCGCGCACCTTCTTCCATCCCTTGATCGAGGCGAGCGCCTTGCTGCGCGCCCGGCCGGCGAGTTTCTCGGTCATGTCCATCTCCTCATTTGGCGTGAAGCTTGCCTCATCGCGGGCCAGCAGCCTAGGCTCGCCCCAACAAACCGGAGGCTTACTTGAAGATCACCCGTCGTACCGCCCTGCTTTCGTCCACCGCCGCCGCCCTCGGGGTCGCCGCTGCCGTTCCGCAAGCCTTCGCCCAGAAGAGTGCCGACCAGCTTCGCATCCTGTTCAACGATGCCGTGCCCAACGTCGACATGTATTTCAACAGCCAGCGCACGGGCCTGATCCTGGCGCATCAGGCCTGGGACATGCTGGTGCATCGCGATCCCGCGACCTTCGAGATCAAGCCGTCGCTCGCCACCGACTGGAAGTTCACCGACGACAACACGCTCGATCTCACGATCCGCCAGGGCGTCAAGTTCCACGACGGCAGCGCCCTCACGCCCGACGACGTCGTCTACACGATCAACATGGCGGCCGATCCAGCCTCCAAGGTCGCGACTCCCTCGAACTACGCCTGGATCGACAAGGCGGAGAAGACCGGCGACTGGACCGTGCGCATCAAGATGAAGCGGCCGACTCCGGCGGCCCTCGAATACCTCGCCATGGTGACGCCGATCCATCCCAAGGCCTATCGCGAGAAGGTGGGGCCCGAGGGCTTCTCCGCCAAGCCGATCGGCGCGGGGCCGTACAAGATCGTCCGGAACGAGCAGGGCAAGGAAGTCTTCTTCGAGCGCTTCGACGACTACTGGAAGGGCTCGCCCAAGGGCGTCCCGGCGATCAAGAAGCTGCATGTCCGCTTCGTGCCCGATCTCGCCACCGCGGTGACCGAACTGCTCGCCCAGCGCGCCGACTGGATCTGGAACATCAATCCCGACCAGGCCAACGACATCAACAAGATGCCGTTCCTGCAGGCCGTGCGGCAGGAGTCCATGCGCGTCGGCTACCTGTCGATCGATGCGGCCGGCCGCACCGGTGCCGACAATCCGCTCACCAAGCTCAAGGTGCGCCAGGCGATCTGGCATGCCGTCGACCGCAAGCAGTTCGCCGACAAGCTGGTCGGCGGCGGCAGCCGCGTGCCGCCGGCGCCGTGCTTCCCCAGCCAGTTCGGCTGCGATGCCGACGCCGCCGTGAAGTACGACTACGATCCGGCCAAGGCGAAGGCGTTGCTGGCCGAGGCGGGCTATCCCAACGGCTTCGACGTCGAGTTCGTGACCTACGTGCAGCCGACTTCGTGGCCGGCGTCGGTGCAGAGCTACCTCCAGGCCGTGGGCATCCGCGCCAAGATCAACCAGCTCCAGGTCGCGCCGGCCATCCAGAAGGCCCAGAAGGGCGAGGCGCCTCTCTACATGGGAAGCTGGGGCAGCTACTCGATCAACGACGTCTCGGCGATCCTGCCGGTGATGTTCGGCGCCGGCGCACTCGACAACTATTCCAAGGATCCGGAACTCGAGAAGCTGATCGCCGAGGGCGGGTCCACCTCCAACACCGAGGCTCGCAAGAAGGCCTATTCCGCCGCAATCAAGATCGCGACCGAGAAGGCCTACTGGCTGCCGATCAACACCTACGTGAACACCTACGCCTTCTCGAAGGGCCTGGAGTTCAAGACCTTCCCCGACGAGCTGCCGCGCTTCTATCTGGCGAAGTGGAAGTGACGCGCGCGAGCGCATCACTTCCATCCCGAGCGAAGTTGAGGGATCTCTTCTAAGGAACCAGCAGACACTCCACGCCGCCGCCGGGCCGAGGCCTGAGCGGCGGCGTTTCCGTTGAGCAGCGCGGTTCGGCGATCGGGCAGCGCGGGTGGAAACGGCAGCCCGGCGGGATGTTGGCGGGGTCGGGCATGACGTCGCCCAGGCCGACATCGGGCACGCCGAGCCCGGGCTCGGGCGTCAGCACCGAGGCCAGCAGCGCCTTGGTGTAGGGGTGTTCGGGTTGGTGGAACAGCGCCTGCGTCGGCTTCTTCTCGACGATGCGACCGAGATACATCACCGCCACCTCGCTCGCGACATGCTCGACGACCGCGAGATTGTGGCTGATGAACAGGTAGGTGAGTCCGAGGTCGCGGCGCAGCTCGGCCAGCAGGTTCAGGATCTGCGCCTGCACCGAGACGTCGAGAGCCGAAGTCGGCTCGTCGCACACGACGATGCGCGGTCGCAGCACCAGGGCGCGCGCGATGGCGACCCGCTGGCGCTGGCCGCCGGAGAGTTCGGCCGGCAGACGGTTGCCCATCTCGCCCGGCAGGCCAACGCGGGACAGCATCTCGTCCACGCGCTTGGCGATCTCGGCGCGCGAGAAGCTGCCCTGCGCCTGCAGCGGCATCGCCACGATGTCGCGGATGCGCGACAACGGATTGAGCGAGGAGAAGGGATCCTGGAATACCGGCTGGATCAGGCGCGCGCGCGCCTTGCGGTCCATGTCGACGATGCGCTGGCCCTCGACCGCGATGTCGCCGGAATCGGGCGTGAGCAGGCCGAGGATCAGACGGGCGAGGGTGGACTTGCCGCAGCCCGACTCGCCCACCACGCCCAGCACGCCGCCCGGCGGCACGGCGAAGGAGACGCCGTCGACGGCGACGACCCTGCGGTCCTTGCCCAGGATGCCGCCCGAGACGCGGAAGGTCTTGCCGACGGACCTGAGTTCGATCGCAGCTTGGGTATTCTCGTTCATGGCGCCAGCCGGCAGAGATAGTCGTGACCCGGCGCCGCGGTCTGATGCGGGACGGTGTGGGCACAGCTCGCCTCGGCGAAGCTGCAGCGATCGCGGAAGCCGCAGCCTTCGAAGCCCGGTCCGATGCGCGGCACCGTCCCGGGAATCGAGCCCAGAGGCTCGTCCTGGCGCTGCTTGCCCGGCACCGGCACGCAGCGCAGCAGGCCCTGCGTGTAGGGGTGCTTGGGATCGGCGAAGAGCTGGGCGGTGGCCGCGCTCTCGACCACTTCGCCCGCATACATGACCGAGACGCGATGGGCGATGCGGGCCACGATGCCGAGATCGTGGGTGATCAGCAGCAGGCCGAGACCGAGGTCGCGCTGGAGCTGCGCGAGCAGGCGCAGGATCTGCGCCTGCACCGTGACGTCGAGCGCGGTGGTCGGCTCGTCGGCGATCAGGAGCTGCGGCTCGCACATCAGCGCCATGGCGATCATCACCCGCTGGCGCAGGCCGCCCGAGAGCTGGTGCGGGAACTGGCCGAGCCGAAGCCCGGGCGCGGTGATGCCGACCCGGCCCAGCAGGTCGGCCGCGCGATCGGTGGCGACCCGCTGGCTCACCTTCTTGTGGCGGCGCATCACCTCGGTCATCTGCGAGCCGATCGTGTAGGCCGGGTTGAGGCTGGTCATGGGCTCCTGGAAGATCATGGCCATGGCATTGCCGCGCAGTCGCGCCATGCCGCGGTCGTCGAGCTTCAGCAGGTCCTCGCCCTGGAAGGCGAGGCGCTGTGCCGTGCGGCGGCCGCCGCGGGCCAGCAGGTTCATGATCGCGAGCGCCGTCACCGACTTGCCGCAGCCCGATTCACCCACCAGGCAGTGGGTCTCGCCGCGCTCGACCGTGAGCGAAGCGCCGCGCACCGCCGAAGTGCCGGCGAAGCCCACTTCGAGCCTTTCGACGTCGAGAAGCGTGCTCATGTGCGGGACCTCGTCGCGAAGGCGTCGCGCAACCCGTCGCCCAGCAGGTTGATGCCGAGCACCAGCACGAACAGCGCCACGCCGGGGATCACGATCACCCAGGGGCTGAAGAACATGTAGTCCTTGGCCTCGGCGATCATCAGCCCCCAGGAGGGCAGCGGGGGCGGCACGCCGAGCCCGAGGAACGACAGCGTCGCTTCGAGCAGGATCGCAAGCGCGATCTCGAGCGTTGCCACGACCACGAGATGGCTGGCGATGTTGGGCAACACCTCGCGGCTGAGAACCCGGAAGCGCGAGCAGCCGGCGCACCAGGCGGCGGAGACGAAGTCGAGGTTACGCACCTGCATGGAGGTCGAGCGCGCGACCACGGCGAAGCGGTCCCACAGCAGAAGGCCGAGAGTCAGGACCAGCAGCGTCATCGAGGTGCCGAGCAGGCCCACGACGGCGAGTGCCACCAGGACGACGGGGATCGAGAGACGTGTCGTGATGGCGAACAGCACGGCGTCGTCGATGCGCCCGCCGAAGAAGCCGCCCAGCACGCCGATGGTGATGCCGATCAGGCCCGACACGATTGTGACGGTGACACCGATCAGCATCGAGATGCGGCAGCCCCAGATCAGGCGGGAGAGATAGTCGCGCCCCAGCTGGTCGGTGCCGAGGATGAACTCCGGATTGTGCCCCTCCATCCAGAAGGGCACGAGCAGCCGGCGGTTGAGGTCCTGCGCGAAGGGATCGTGCGGCACGATCAGCGGGGCGAAGATCGCGGAGAACAAGGCAAGTCCCACGATGACCGCGCCGATCCACGTGCTGGCGCTCTTCCAGCCCCGACGCGGGCCGGCAGTGACCGAAGCCGCGGCGCTCATGCGCGCAGCCGCGGATCGAGCACGGCGTTCATCAGGTCGGAGACCATGGTGAGCGCCACGTAGATGACGGCAAGGACGAGAACGACCGCCTGCACGACCGGGAAGTCGTTCTTGGCGATGCTCTCCCAGGCAAGGAAGCCGACGCCGTGCAGGGCGAAGACCTGCTCGATGACGATCGAGCCGCCCAGCATGAAGCCGAGCTGCACGGCGGCGATCGCCACCACCGGGATCGCGGCGTTGCGCAGCGCATGCTTCAGCAGGATGGAGGCGCGCGAGAGGCCCTTGGCGCGGGCGGTGCGGATGTAGTCGCTG
>Ga0182739_1000732_pt1 | contig 38754 bp, 32 predicted proteins | sample eDN5th30CBELigBY_FD_128873 | JGI IMG/M metagenome (GOLD analysis project Ga0182739, IMG submission 128873) | Enriched backyard soil microbial communities from Emeryville, California, USA - eDNA 5th pass 30_C BE-Lig BY (version 2) (version 2) | ecosystem: Environmental > Terrestrial > Soil >... | reverse complement strand
GATAAGATCGGGTTAACGGATCAAATGCGCGACATTTCGGCCTCTGCCGGGCGTCGCCGGGGCCGCTGCCGCATGGCATTGCCTTGCATGGCCGGGGCCATGGCCTATTCTGGCCCGATGCTGATCGAAGGCACATATGACCTCTCAACAGGAAGCGGGCTGGTCGCCTGTCCGCGCTGCGACGCGCTGCATGTCGAACACGACCTTCAGGCCGGAGAGACGGCGCGCTGCGTGCGCTGCAACGCCGTCCTTGCCAGTCCGCGCGCCGGGGCTTTCACCCGGATCATCGCGCTCTCCTTCACGTCGATCGTCCTGATGATCGCGGCTGTCTTCTTTCCCTTCCTGCGCATCTCGCGCGCGGGGTTCGGGAACGAGACCTCGCTTTTCGATGTCGCGCTGGCTTTCTCGCACGGGGCGCTGATGCCGCTGACCGTGGCGCTGCTGGCGACGATCATCGGCCTGCCGGTGCTCAGGTCGGTGCTGCTGGTCTATACGCTGGTGCCGCTTTCGGCGGGGCGGGCGCCCTATGCCCATGCCGTCGGCGCCTTCCGCCTGTCCGAGGCGCTGCGGCCCTGGTCCATGGCCGAGATCTTCGTGATCGGGACGACGCTTGCGCTGATCAAGGTGGGCGGGCTTGCCGCCATCAGCTTCGGCCCGGCCTTCTGGGCCTTCTGCGCGCTGATCCTCGTCAATGCCGCCAGCAATGTCTTTACCAGCGCCACGACCATCTGGGACGCGATCGAGGATGGCGGGGCAAGGACCGACGGACGCGAGATCCGGCGGGAGCCGGCGAAATGACCGGCCTGCCCACGCATGACGCGCCGATCCTGACCGCCCATCGCGCGGGGCTGATCGGCTGCCGCGGCTGCGGGCGGGTCTGGCCCGACAGCGAGGAGAGCTGCCACCGCTGCGGCGCGACCCTGTCGCCACCGGACCGGCGCTCGCTCAACGCGGTCTGGGCGTGGCTTCTGGCCGGGTTCATCTTCTATATCCCCGCAAACCTTTTCCCGATGCTCAGGACGACGACATTCGGGGGGCTGGCGGGGAATACCGAATCCACCATCCTCGGCGGCGTGCTGGAGCTTTTGCACTATGGCAACTGGTTCGTCGCGGCGGTGGTCTTCACCGCCTCGATCATCGTGCCGATCGGCAAGTTCATCGCGATCGGCTGGCTTGCCACCGTGGCGGGCCGCCCGGCCACGGTCAGGGACGCGCATAACCGCCTGATGCTCTATGAGGTGGTCGAGTTCATCGGCCGCTGGTCGATGATCGACGTCTTTGTCGTGGCGATCCTTTCGGCGCTGGTCCAGCTTGGCTTCGTCGCCTCGATCCATCCGGGGCCGGCGGCGGTCGCCTTCGCGCTCTCTGTTGCCTTCACCATGCTTTCTGCGCAAAGTTTCGATCCCAGACTGATCTGGCGGGGGCTGCCGCTCAGAAGCCGCAAGGACCGAACCGACCCATGACCGACACCCCCCCGTCCGAGCAGGGCCCCGGACTGAAACCCGCCGAACCCGTCCGCAAGGTGGCGGCCCGCGCCGCGCGCGCCGGATCGTCGCTGATCTGGCTGGTGCCGATCATCGCGCTGATCGTGACGCTGGGCGTCGGCTGGAACGCCATCGCAAGTCGGGGCACCCTGATTTCGGTGAAATTCAAGGACGCGACCGGCATCACGCCGGGCGAAACCGCGCTGAAATTCCGTGAGATCACTGTGGGCAAGGTCGAATCCGTCCGCTTCACCGACGACCTCCAGCAGGTCGAGGTGAACATGCGCGTGGACAAGGATCTTGCGCCCTTCATCGACAGCGACGCGAAGTTCTGGATCGTGCGGCCGCAGGTCTCGGCGCAGGGGATCTCGCGGCTCGACACGGTGCTGACCGGCTCTTTCGTCGAGGGTTATTGGGACGACAAGGCGGCCGAGCCGCATACCGAATTCACCGGCCTCGAAAAGCCGCCGCTGACCAGCTTGGGCCAGAAGGGAACGCTGATCGAACTTTCGGCGGAACGCTCGCGCGGGATGAGCGATGGTGCGCCCGTCATGTTCCGGGGCGTGCAGGTCGGGCAGATGCAGAACCTGCGGCTGGACGAAAACGGCGAGGGAGTGGTCGCCGATGTCTTCATCGCCGCGCCCCATGACGCGCGGCTGACGACGAATACCGTCTTCTGGGACACGTCGGGTTTCTCGATCTCGCTGGGTGCGCAGGGCCTTGCGCTGAACGTGGGCTCGCTCGCCTCGGTGCTGCAGGGCGGCGCTGAATTCGCCACGCTGACCTCGGGTGGCGAGCCGGTCGAGAACGGCCACAAATTCGTCCTCCAACCCGACGAGCAATCGGCCCGCGCCAATCTTTTCACTGACGATGGCAATGCGCTGCGGCTGACCATGCTGGTGGGCGAATCCGTCAAGGGGCTCGAGACCGGGGCGAATGTCCAATATATGGGCCTGACGGTCGGGCGGGTGACGAACCTCGCCTCGCGACTGGTCTCCGGCCCCGATGGCGACCGGGTCGAGCAGGAGATCACGTTGGCGGTGACGCCTGAGCGGCTGGGCCTTCCCGTGGATGCGACGCCCGAGGAGGCGCTGGATTTCATCGCCCGACAGGTCGATCAGGGTTTGCGTGCGCGGATCACCAGCGCGGGCTTTTTCGGCACCTCGCTGGAGGTCGAATTGGTCGAGCGACCCGATGCCGCGACCGCCTCGCTCGATCGCGCGGCCAAGCCCTATCCGGTCATCCCCTCGCTTCCGGGCGAGGTCTCGGACTTCACCGAGACGGCGCAGGGCTTCCTGTCGCGCGTGGGCAACCTGCCGATCGAGGAGGCGCTGAAATCCGTCACCGACATGATGAACTCGATCACCGCGATCGCGAGCAGCGACGATACCCGCGCCATTCCGGCCGCGCTGCGCGGCACGCTGGACGACGCCAAGGCGACCAGCGGCGAGATGCGCCAGATCGCGACGGAACTGCGCGAATCCGGCGCGGCGGGCCAGATCCGCAAGATGGTGGATGAGGCCAGCGCCGCAGCCGAGGCAGTGAAGCTTGCTGCCGCCGACGTGCCCGCCATGGTCGAGGAGATCGACAAGGCCGCCGCCAAGGTCGGCGAGGTGGATTTCGCCGCCCTTTCGACCGAGGCCGAGGGCATCCTGAAGGATATCCGCGCCATGATCGGCTCGGAAGATGCCGAGAAGCTGCCGCGCAACCTCTCGGACACGCTGGAGGCGGCCTCCGGCTTGCTCAACGACCTGCGCGACGGCAATGCGGCGGGCAGCCTGAACGAGGCGCTGGGTTCGGCAAAGCTCGCGGCGGACAATATCTCGGCCTCGGCCCAGCGGTTGCCGCAGCTCAGTGCGCGGCTTGAATCGCTGGCCAGCCGGGCAGAGAGCGTGATCGCCGCCTATGGCGACCGCTCGACCTTCAATACCGAGACGATCAACCTGATGCGCGAGATGCGGCGCGCGGCCAATGCCTTCGGCAACCTCGCCCGCACGATCGAACGCAATCCGCAAGCCTTCATCCTGGGACGATAAGATGCGCCACCTCCTGCTCGCCTCTGCTTTGCTGGCCGCGCTGGCCGCCTGTTCGAACGGCGAAAAGACCGCCCGCTTCCTGATCGACCCACCGGAAACCGGCACGCGGCTGCCGAACCGGCTGGGGACGGCGGAACTCAAGGACGTGTCGCTGCCGGAATATGCCTCGGCCGGAGAGATAAGCTGGCAGGACGCGGGTGGCGCCGTTCGGTCGAACACCCGGCAGCTCTGGGCGGACGAGCCGCAGCGCGCCTTCACGCTGACGCTTGCCCGCGCAATCTCGGACATTTCGGGCGCGACGGTGATTGCCGAGCCATGGCCGCTGGCCGAGCCGCCGCGCCGGACGCTGGAGGTCCGGGTCGAGAAGGCCTTGGCGCAGGCCAACGGAACCTATCGCCTGACCGGGCGCTATTTCATCGCCGATTCCGGGGCGGGCGGGACGAACCATGCCCGCAGCTTCGATATCTCCGTGCCGATGGGTGCCGAGGGCGGCAAAGCCGGTCCCGCGACCATTGCCCGCGCGCAATCGGCGGCGATTGCGCAACTGGCGCAGCAGATCGCAAGTCTCGGCGGGGCGGGGAATGCGCTGCGCACCTCGTCGCCCGCGCCGACGCGCATGGATGACATTTTCTCGCAACCGCTGCCGCCGCTTGACGGCAGCTGAGGCTCAGCCGTCCTCTGGGTCGAACTGGCCGAAGCGGCCCGCCGCAAAGACCAGCGGGTGATCGCCCGGCCCCGCGACGGTGACGCGCAGGACGCGGCCGACCAGAACCGTGTGGTCGCCTGCATCGTGGATGGCATGGCTCTTGCAGTCGAAGCGCGCGGCGACACCCGGCAGCAGCGGCACGCCTTCCTCGGACAACACTTCCTCCAACCCCTCGAACTGGCGCCCGCCACGGGTGAAGCGCAGGCAGACCTCAAGCTGCTCGGCGCCCAGCACATGCACCGACCAATGCGGCGCCTCGAGGAAACCGCGATGCCGGGTCGAGGACTTGGCCGGGCACCAGAGTACCAGCGGCGGTTCCAGCGAGACGCTGCTGAAGCTGTTGACCGTCATGCCGATCGGGCCGGCATCGCCCATGGCGGTGATGACCGTGACCCCGGTGGCAAAGCGGCCAAGCGCCTCGCGCAGCAACCTCGCCTCGGCGGTGGCGGGATGAAAGGTGATCTCGTCGGCGAGCCTGTCGCGGGTCGCTGGGGGAATGCGGCGCATACGCGGGCCCTGTCATCTGCGGTCGCCCATTCATAGCCCCGACCCCCGGCCTCATCAAGCCGAGGCGGAGTATCCGGTCGCGGGTAGGGGCGTCAGCGCCGCCATCATCTGGCCATGCAGGCCGGGCGGGGCAACCACCAGCCCGTCGCAGAGCGCGCGCGGGGTATTGAATCGCAGCGCGCTTCCCGAAAGACCGGTCGCGACGCAGCCCGCGCGCTCGGCGATCAGGCTGCCGGCGGCGATGTCCCATTCCCAGGCGGCGCGGGTCGAAAGCGCGGCGTTGAACCGGCCCTCGGCGACAAGGCACAGCCGCCATGCCAGCGAGGGGCGGAACTCACGCCGGATCGGGGGCGGAGCGCCCTGCCAGAAGGTCGGGTCGAGGCTGGGCTTGCTGGTCAGCACCCGCGCCCCGGAAAGATCGTGTTCGGCCGGTTCCAGCGGGCTGCCATTCAGAAGCGCCGGGCCGTCCTCGGTCGCGGTATAGGTCAGGTCGCGCGCGGGCAGGTGGACCACCGCCGCCGTGATCCGGTTGCCGGTGGCGATGGCCAGCGAATGCGAGAACCCGTCCTGTCCGGCCAGAAAGGCCCGCGTGCCGTCGATGGGGTCGAGGATGAAGCAATGATCGGCATCAAGCCGCGCGGGCTCGTCGGCGGATTCCTCGCTGAGCCAGCCGTAATGCGGTCGGGCGGGGCGCAGCACCTGTTCGAGATGGCGGTTGATGGCAAGGTCGGCCTCGCTGACCGGGCCGGCGCCGTCGCTTTTCTCCCAGGCCTGCGGGTCGTTGCGCCAGTAACGCAGCGCGATCTCTCCCGCCTCCCGGGCGGCCTCGATCAGCAGGTTCAGGTCACTCGCCGGCAACAGTCATTCCTTCGACCAGCAGGCTCGGCACCCGCATTCCGCGCCAGTCGCGGGCGTCATTGGCCGCGATCAGGCGCATCAGCATCTCGCGCAGGTTTCCGGCGATGGTGCATTCGTTGACGGCATGGGTGATCTCGCCGTTCTCGACCCAGAAGCCGCTGGCCCCGCGCGAGTAATCACCGGTCGTCGGGTTGATCGAGGAGCCGATCATCGAGGTCACGAGAAGGCCGCGCCCCATGTCCCGGATCAGTTCGTCGCGGCTTTTCTCGCCGGGCGTCAGGACAAGGTTCGTCACGCCGGGCGAGGGCGGGCTGCCGGCCCCCCGCATGGCATTCGCGGTCGAGGCCATGCCAAGCTTGCGCCCGGTCGCGAGGTCGAGGGTCCAGCCCTGCAGCACGCCGCCCCGGACAAGGTGGCGGTCGGCGGTCTTGAGCCCCTCGGCATCAAAGACCCGCGACGCGCCCATGCGCGGCAGATGCGGCAGTTCGATCAGGTCGAAGCCGGGCGGCAGCACCGCCTCTCCCATCGCGTCCCGGAGCCAGCTTGCGCCCCGCGCCACCGCCGCGCCATTCGCGGCCGAGACGAGATGGCCGATTAGGCCCGAGGAGACGCGCTCGTCATAGAGGATCGGGAAGGTTCCGGTCGGCGGCTTGCGGGCGCCCCGCCGCTCGACCGTGCGTTCGGCGGCGAGGCGTCCGATCTCTTCCGGTGCGGGCATGTCGGCGCGATGGACGCGGCTTTCGCCGGCCCAGTCCCGCTCCATCCCGGTGCCCTCGCCGGTGATCGCGATGGTCGAGAGGCCGTGGCCACTACGGGCGAGGCCGGCGGAAAAGCCGTTCGTCGCCGCCAGCCACATCCGCCGATGCGAGGCCGAGGCCGAGGCGGATTCGATCTTCGAGACGCCATCGACGGCCAGCGCGGCGGCTTCCGCGCGCAGCGCCGCCTCCTGCAATTCCATCGGCAGAGGCTCGGGCGCGGAATCGAAAAGCTCCAGCCGCGCGCTGTCCGTGTCACGGCTGAGTTCGCCCGGCTCGGCCAGCCCCAGCGTATCGTCGACCGGCGCCTCGCGCGCCATGGCGACGGCGCGCAGCGCCATGTCCTCGATCGTGCGCGGCGATTCGTCCGAGGCCGAGACGCAGGCCTGCCTGCCGCCCAGAAGCACGCGCAGCCCGATCTCGACGCCTTCGGCGCGCTCGGCATGTTCCAGCTTGCCGCCCCGGACATCGACCGAGACGGCCGCGGCCTCGACCGCGACGGCATCGGCCTGCTCTGCCCCCGCCCGGCGCGCGGCAGCCAGAAGCTGCTCGGTCAGGGATTGCAGGCGCGCGAATTCGGTCATGGCTTCTCCTCGGGTGGCAACTGGGGGCAAGGGCGGCAATCCTTGCGCCACGGGTCGGCCGTGGCGCTGGATCGCGGCGCTTCGGCGCGCGAATTACCTGATCTGCTGGCCGTTGGCAAAGATGGTGCCGCCTTCCTTGAACTCAAGGTCGGTGGTCAGCTTGTCCTCGGCCCCGTCCACCGGCTTGGCGAACATGGCCAGCATCATGCGCACGCCCATCATCTGATCCTGCGGGATCAGGCCCATATTGCCCAGCTTTTCGATGAGGCCGTTCACGCCCTCGAACTCGGCATGGATCTCGCCGACCGGAGCCTCCATCGACCCCTCGTCCACGGCCTTCAGGTTGCCGCTGGCATTGGCCTTGGCCCCAAGCAGGTTCAGCGCGACCTGATTGATGTTCAGCTCGACCGGCTCGAACCCGGTGGGCTCATCGGCCATTTCGTCGTCCTGCTCGGCGGTTTCCGCCTCGGCCTCGGCCATGTCGGCGGGGGCATCGGGGCTGACGCCCTCGGCCGTCGCATCGTCTGTCGCGTCGGCGGGCGCGGTTTCATCCGGCGCGGGCAGGGCAAAGAGATCCTTGGTGACTTTCAGCAGGCCGGTCAGGTCGATCTCCAGCGAGGCCGGGTCGCGCGGCAGGGTGGCCGTCGGGTCGAACATGTTCCAGACCGCATCGCCCAGCGACACGCCGTTCAGCGCATAGGCGAACTTGAACGGCTGAGCCTCCTCGGATTGGGTGACCGGCAGCTGCATGTTGAAGCTGCCGCTTTCCACCGCATAGCTGATCGGGAAGGGCACCTGCGGCGAGGTCATCTCGAAGGCCATCGCGTCCGAGCCAAGCTGATAGCCCATGCCGTCGCGGGACAGGGTGAAGTTGCCGTCGAAACCCTTGCCGTCATATTTGCCCGCGCCGCTGCTCGGCTGGCCATCCTCGTCCGTGCCCGAGAATTCGAAGGTCGCGGCGATGGCGCCGACCTGCATCTTGCCGCCGATCGCGAGGCCGGCCTTCAGCGCCGCGCTCATCTCCTCCTCGAGGTTCGAGATCGCGGTCGGCGCGGTCATGCTGCCCTCGCCCATGATGCCGTCGAGGCTGCCCGCGAACTTGAGCCTGCCGTCCGTCTCATCGGGGACATCGCCGGCGAAGGTCATCTGCTCGGTCTTGAGGTCATAGTCATATTGCGCCGGCTGGCCCGAGACGACATGGAAGCTGCCGGTCGAGTTCTTCAGCGCGAAATTCATCGGCAGCGGGCTCTCGGTCCCGTCGCTGGTCATGGTGGTCAGCTCAAGCTCGACCGTCGGATAGTCGATGGCATGGACCATGTCCTCGGGCGCGCCCGACGTCACCATGCTGTTGCCGGGGATCGCGACCTTGACCGGGACGGAATAGCTCGCCCCCTCGGGCTCGGTCCCGTCCAGCAGGATGTCCATGCTGTCGGCAAAGACCGTCTTGACCTTGCCGTCGCCGGTGTCGGTCAGGACGGCCTGCGGCAGGCTCAGCGTGACCTTGCCGGTTTCCGGCCCGCCGGCGATCTGGATGTCGCGCACGGTCAGCGTGCTGCCGGCCGCGTCGCGCCCGCCTTCGGTCACGGTGTAGCCCATGGATTGGTAGTAATCGACCCAGGACTGCCAGACCTGTTCCGGTGTCACATCGGCGAAAGCCGGGGTGCCGATGGCTGCAAGGGCCAGGGCCGAGCTTGTCAGTCTGCGGAACATTTCACTACCTTTCATGGGTCGACTATCAATAAAAAAGCAATCGTCCACGTTTTGCCACAGCCGGGACAGCGGTCCAAGGAGAGATACCATGATCTTGAACGAATTCTCCGGGGGGCTCGGCAGGATCACCATCTCTCGGCCCGAAAAAGCCAATTCGCTGACCGGCGAAATGCTGGCCGATCTGACGCGGGCCTTTGCCGATCTGGCAGGGCGTCCCGACCTTCGCGCGGTGATCCTGACCGGCGCGGGCAGGGTCTTCTCCGCCGGGGCCGATCTGGACGAGGCGCGGGCGGGCCTTGCTACCTCGCCCGCGTGGGAGCGGCTTTCGGCGCAGGTCGCGGCGATGCCCTGCCTGACCATCGCGGCGCTCAATGGCACGCTGGCGGGCGGCGCGTCGGGCATGGTCCTGGCCTGCGACATCCGCCTTTGCGTGCCCGAGGCGACGTATTTCTATCCGGTCATGCGACTTGGCTTCCTGCCCCCGCCCAGCGATCCCCGGCGTCTGGCGGCGCTGGTCGGCCCCTCACGGGCGCGGATGATCCTGCTGGCGGGTCAGCGGATCGGGGCCGAGGAGGCGCTGGCATGGGGCCTTGTCGACCGGCTCCATCCGGCGGACCGGTTGATCGCCGAGGCCGAGGCGCTGGCGGCCGATGCGTGCAAGGCACCGGCCGGTCATGCGGCGGCGCTGAAGGCCGCGCTGGCCTGATCCGCCGCTTCTCAGGCGTAGGCGGATTGCCGGCCGAAATGGGTGCAGAGCATGTAATAGACGACCGCGCGATACTTGTTGCGGTTGGCGCTGCCGTATTTCTGGACGACCGCGTTGATCGCCTCCATCAGCTCCGGCCCGTCTTTGAGCCCCAGCTTCTTGATCAGGTAGTTCTGCTTGATGCGCTCCAGCTCCTCCGGGTCGGAGGCGGCGACGGTTTCCGCATCGGCATTGTAGATCGAAGGCCCGCAGCCGATCACCACCTTGGTCAGCAGCGCGGCGTCGGGCGAAAGGCCCAGCTTGTCCTTGATGTCGGCGGCATATTTCGCGATCAGGTCGTCACGTTTGCTCATCTGGCTTCCCCCGAAATGTGAACTCCCGGGGGAAGCGTAGCTGTGCGACATGAAATATCAACCGAAACCACGGTTTCTGGCCGACTCCCGCTCAGTAGCGGTAATGGTCGGCCTTGAAGGGGCCTTCGGGGGTCACGCCGATATAATCGGCCTGCTCCTTGGAAAGCGTGGTCAGCTTGACGCCGATCCGGTCCAGATGCAGGCGGGCGACCTGCTCGTCCAGATGCTTGGGCAGGATATAGACGCCGGGCTGGTATTCATCACCCTTGGTCCACAGCTCGATCTGGGCCAGAACCTGGTTGGTGAAACTCGCCGACATGACAAAGCTCGGGTGGCCGGTCGCGTTGCCAAGGTTCAGCAGACGGCCCTGCGACAGCAGGATGATGCGATTGCCCGAGGGCATCTCGATCATGTCCACCTGATCCTTGATGTTGGTCCATTTGTGGTTCTTCAGCGCGGCGACCTGAATTTCATTGTCGAAATGGCCGATATTGCCGACGATGGCCATGTCCTTCATCTCGCGCATATGCTCGATGCGGATGATGTCCTTGTTGCCGGTGGTGGTGACGAAGATGTCGGCGGTGGCGGCCACATCCTCCAGCAGCACGACCTCGAACCCGTCCATGGCGGCCTGAAGCGCGCAGATCGGGTCGACCTCGGTGACCTTCACGCGAGCGCCCGCGCCGCGCAGGCTGGCGGCCGAGCCCTTGCCGACATCGCCATAGCCGCAGACGACGGCGACCTTACCCGCCATCATCACGTCGGTCGCGCGGCGGATGCCGTCGACGAGCGATTCCTTGCAGCCATATTTGTTGTCGAATTTCGACTTGGTGACGCTGTCATTGACGTTGATTGCCGGGAAGGGCAGCAGGCCCTTCTTGTGCAGGTCGTAGAGGCGGTGGACGCCGGTGGTGGTTTCCTCGGACACGCCCTGCAGCGCGGCGCGTTGCTGGGTGAACCAGCCGGGCGACTGGGCCAGACGGGTGCGGATCTGCGCGAAAAGCGCCTCCTCCTCCTCGCTGGTCGGGACGGCGATCAGGTCGGTCTCGCCCGCCTCGACCCGCGCGCCCATCAGGACATACATGGTGGCATCGCCGCCATCGTCGAGGATCATGTTCGCCGTGCCTTCCGCGAACTGGAAGATCTGGTCGGTATAGGACCAGTATTCCGCCAGCGTCTCGCCCTTGATGGCAAAGACCGGGATGCCCGCCTTGGCGATTGCGGCGGCGGCATGGTCCTGGGTCGAATAGATGTTGCAGGACGCCCAGCGAACCTCGGCCCCCAGCGCGACGAGGGTTTCGATCAGCACGGCGGTCTGCACGGTCATGTGCAGCGAACCAGCGATGCGCGCGCCCTTCAGCGGCTTCGATTCCCCGTATTCGGCGCGCAGCGCCATCAGGCCGGGCATCTCGGTTTCGGCGATGTCGAGTTCCTTGCGGCCGAACTCGGCCAGGGCGATGTCTCGGATAATGTATTGGGTCACGGCTATGCCTCGGGAATGGGAAGTTGCCGCGCCATAGCATTTGCCGGCATTCGCTGCAAACCGCGCGTCAGCCGCCGAGGCCGACCTTGACGAAATAGGCCTGCGGGCTTTCGCCATCGCTGAAGCCGATGCCCGAGGCGATGACGCAGCTTGTCGCGTCGGGACGCTCCAGCACCATGGTCCAGGTGCCCATCAGCTCAGACCCCCAGAGGGCGGTGTCCTGGGCATTGGTCGCGATCTTCTCCTCGCCGAACTCCTGTCTCAACGCGGCCTCGACCTCGGCATCGCGGTCGCACCACGGGCGGTCCGGCGCCGCATCGGGCGAGACGGGAAGGCTTCGCGCCATCTCGCGCACGGCCTCCGGGGCCATTCCGGCGACGGCGGACCAGCCGCGCGGGCTGGCGGCATTCTCCTCGCGCGTGAGGGTCGCGGAGGCGGCCTGACCTGCGGGCAGCGCCATCATCGCGACGAGGCTGGCTGCAAGGGCTTTCCGGGTCAGGGTCATCGGCATCTTCTCAACCTTTCGCTTGCGCGTTCGATCTTGAACTCAATGCGATTCGGGCGGTGGAAGTTCCGGCTTCTTTCCGGGGCGGGCCGCGCGCGGCTGGCAGGATGGACCACGATCCCCTACAACGGCGGGAACCAAGCGGAAAGGACAGGGCGATGGCGATTTTGCTGGCGGATGTGGGCGGCACCAATGCCCGACTGGCCCTTGCGCAGGCGGGCGGCGTCGATCCGGGCAGCATCGCGCGCTTTCGCGGCGACGATCACGCCGACTTTGACCAGGTCGTGCGCCTGTTTCTGGAAAGCCGCGGCAATCCGGCGATCGAGGCGGTCTGCGTCGCGGTTGCCGGCCCCGTCTCGCAGGGGCGGGCGCGGCTGACCAATCGCGATTGGCATTTCAGCGAGGAGCGGCTTTCCGAACTGACGGGCGCGCGCGCGCGGCTGATCAACGACCTGACCGCGCTTGGCTATGCGACCCCCGCCCTCAGCGGCGAGGCGGCGGGTTTCCTGCGCGGGCCGGTGGAGGGTGGCGCCCGGAACGGGCAGCGGCTGGTCGTCAATGCCGGGACGGGCTTCAATGTCTGCGCGGTCAAGGTATTGCCGGACGGCGGCATCGCCTGCCTCGAGGCCGAGGAGGGGCATACCCGCCTGCCGATCTCGGTCTCGGTTCCGCTGGGCGAGGCGTTGGGCGAAAAGGCCGCCGCCTTCGATTCGGTCGAGGAGCTGTTCGCGGGACGCGGGCTTGCGCGGCTGCACGCGCTTCTCTATGACCGCGCCCCGGAACGGGCCGAGGCGGTGGTCGCCGCCGCCGAGGCAGGGGACGCCGAAGCGCAGGCGACCTGCGATCTTTATGCCCGGCTTTTCGGTCTTGTCTGCCGCGAACTCGCCCTGCGCTTCATGCCGATGGACGGGATGTTTCTTGCCGGCAGCGTGGCCCGCAGCGCGACGCGCCGCTTCGATCTGTTCGAGACGGCATTCCTCTCGGACCCGCTGATGGCGCAGATCCCGGCGCGCGTGCCGATCGGGGTGATACGGGACGATATGGCGGCGCTGCATGGCTGTCTTGCCGCAGTTGCGTGAACTTTCGCCTATCTAGGGGGCTTGACGCTGGATTCCGGCCCGTCCTCCTGCGAGACTGCCGGCAAAGACCAGAGCAGGGCAGGTGGGATGAGACGAGCATTGACGGCAGGCTTTGCCGCCGCATTCGTGCTGGGAACGGTTGCGGAGACAGGCTTCGCGCAGTCCTCGCGATCGCCCTCCTCAGCGTCATCCTCGCCCTTTTCCGGCTTCTCGGGCCTTTTCGGCGGCGGCAAGGACAAGGAGGCGTCGCCGGTCGATCTGAACTTTACCGTCGGCGGGCGCGATGACGACATCCTGCCCGCGGTCCGCAATACCTCGCTGCTGCTGGCCGCCCAGAAGGAGGGGCGCGTCACCGGGCAGGACATTCTGGCCGCGGCGCGGGGCGATTATGCCCGCATCCTCGGCGTGCTTTATGACGAGGGTTATTATTCCGGGCTGATCAACATCACGCTGGACGGGGTCGAGGCGGCCTCGATCGCGCCGCTCGATGCGCCGCGGACCGTCCGCAAGGTCGTCGTCTCGGTCGAGCCGGGGCCGCGCTTTCGCTACAGCCGCGCCGATATCGCCCCGGTCGCACCCGGCACGGAACTGCCCTCCAGCTATCGCCGGGGCGAGGTTGCCCGGACCGGCGACATGAAGAACGCCGCGACCAGCGCGGTCGAGGGTTGGCGCAATGTCGGCCATGCCAAGGCCGCCGTGGCCCAGACCGACATTATCGCCGACCATGCCACCAACCTCGTCGACAGCAACATCCTGCTTGCGCCCGGCCCCACGCTGCGCTTCGGTCACCTGACCATCCGGGGCAACCAGAGGATGAGCCTGCGCCGGCTCGAAAAGATCGCGGGCTTTCCCGAGGGAGAGCGATACGACCCCGAAAAGCTCGAGGATGTGCGCAAGCGCCTGCGCCGGTCGGGCGTCTTTTCGGCCATCACCCTCAGCGAGGCCGATTACATCAGCCCCAACAACACGCTGGACGTCGACCTGCTGGTGGCCGAGCAGAAGCTGCGCCGCTTCGGCGGGGGCTTCGAATATTCCAGCATCGAAGGCTTTTCGCTTCAGGGTTACTGGATGCACCGCAACCTGCTGGGCGGGGGCGAGCGGCTGCGCGTCGACGCCAGCATCGAGGATGTCGGGTCCGACACTTCGGGGACGGATTATCGGCTGGGCGTGCGGATCGACCGTCCCGCGACGCTGCATCCCGATGTGACCGGCTATGTCATGTCCGAGATCAGCAGCGAGCAGGAGGAGGACTACGACCAGGAGGCCGGAACCTTCGGCCTTGGCTTCACCTATATGCATAGCGACGAGCTGACCGCCGATATCGCGCTGCAATTCCGCGCCCTGCGGGTCGAGGACGATTCTGGAAAGACCAATTTCCGCCTGTTCGCATTGCCGACCTCGGTGACATGGGACAAGCGCGACGAGCCGACCGATGCCAAGCGCGGCTACTGGCTTTTTGGCTCGGTGACGCCTTTCGTGGGGCTTCAGGACGAGACCGGATCGGGTGCCCGGCTGATCGGCGAGGGCCGGAGCTATTTCAGCTTTGGCGCCAATGACCGCTTCACGCTGGCCGGGCGCGCCCGGCTTGGCACCGTCCTTGGCCCCGATATCGAGGAGGTGCCGCGCGACTATCTGTTCTATTCGGGCGGCGGCGGCACCGTGCGCGGCCATTCCTTTGAATCGCTCGGCGTCAATGTCATTCGCGGGCCGGACGGCACGGTCAAGACCGGCGGCATGAGCGTCGTCACCCTGACCGCCGAAACCCGCATCCAGATCCGCGAGAAAATCGGCCTTGCCCTCTTCACCGATGCCGGCCGGGTCTGGGAGGAAGGCGGCTTCGAGGGGGCGAGCGACTGGCAGGCCGGGGCGGGCGCGGGCATCCGCTATGCGACGCCGATCGGACCCTTGCGCTTCGACCTCGCCGTGCCGGTGGGCGGTGGCTACACCGATGATGACGACGATTCCGGCGTTCAGGTCTATATCGGTCTGGGACAGGCATTCTGATGAAACTGCATGATCTGACCTCCCGTATCCTTCTGATGCTCTGGCTCGCGGTTCTGGTCCCGATCGGAGTGACTGCGCAGGAGCCTGCCCCCGAAAGCACCCCGGAAACTGCGCCTGACAGCGCCGCCGAAATCTCGCAGGAGGTCGAGGATGACCGGGGCTTCGTCACCCGTTTCCTTGAGGAAAAGCTCTCGGGTGCGGGCCGTCAGGTGGTGCTGGAGGGATTTCAGGGTGCGCTGTCCTCGCGCGCGACCTTCCGGCGGCTGACGATCGCGGATGACGAGGGGGTCTGGATCACGCTGGAAAACGGCGCGATGCAATGGCAGCGTACCGCCTTGCTGGGCCGGCGCGTCCAGATCGAGGAGCTTTCGGCCGAGCGCGTGATCCTGCCGCGCCGGCCCGGTGCCGGCAAGTCCGCCCCGCAAGCCGAAGCGAGGGAGTTTGGCCTGCCGCAACTGCCTGTCTCGGTCAATATCGACAAGATCTCCATCGGCCGGGTCGAGCTTGGCGCGCCCGTCATGGGGATCGAGGCGGTTCTGGCCGTGCAGGGGTCGATGAACCTTGCCAATGGCGAGGGCACGACCAACCTGACCATCGACCGGGTCGACGGGCCGCGCGGCCAGTTCGGCCTTGTCACCTCCTTCTCGAACGAAACCCGCGTCCTGAACCTCGACCTGACGCTGGACGAGGATCGGAACGGCCTTTTCACCAATCTGGTCAAGATGAACGGCCGCCCCGCCGTCAAGGCCGAGATCAAGGGCGCAGGACCGCTTTCGGATTTCAACGCCCAGATCCAGCTTGCGACCGACGGCCAGCCGCGGGTGGCGGGGACCGTCGCCGTCACCGCCGAGACGCGCGACAACGCGCCCGGCACCGCCTTCCGCGTCAGTCTGGATGGCGACATCGCGCCGCTGATCAAGCCGGACCGGCAGGAATTCTTCGCCGGGAAATCCGAGATCCGCGCCAATGGCTGGCGCGGGCAGGACGGCGCGCTGGTCATCCCGGAACTGAAGGTGACGACCGGCGGGCTGGACCTTTCCGGCTCGGTCGAGACGAATGCCCAGAACGCGCCGCAAAGCGCGAACCTGACGCTGCTGCTGGGACAGGATGCGGGCGCGACCCAATTGCCCGTCGCCGTGCCCTTCGGGGCGGTGCCGGCGACGGTCCGGTCCGGCAGCGTCCGGCTGCAATATGACGCGGCACAGGGGTCGGGCTGGTCGCTGGTCGGGCGGATCGGCGATCTGTCGCGCCCGGATGTCAGCCTGTCGGAAGTCCGGCTCGACGGTCGCGGCCGCGTGGTTCTGACCCCCGAGCAGGCCTTGCAGGAGGTGCGCGGCTGGGTCGCCTTCGGGATGGATGATCTGGAGCCGACGGGGCCGGGCCTCGCGGATGCGGTCGGCGATACGCTGAACGGCGGGCTGAACTTTGCCTTTACGCCGGGCAATGCGCTGAAGCTTTGGGGCATGAACATCAATGGCGACCAGTTCCGGCTGACCGGCGACATGGAGGTCTCGGGCCTCAGAAGCGGGATCGCGCTTTCGGGCGATGTCGCCGCCGAGCATCGGGATCTCTCGCGCTTCTCGGTGCTGGCGCAGCGCGAGCTGGGCGGCACGGCGACCGCCGCGATCAAGGGGCGCTATGTCCTGCTCAGCAAGGCTTTCGACGTCGATACGAAGATCGAGGGGCAGGATATCAGCATCGGTCAGGCCCATGCTGACCGGATGCTGGCCGGTGCCTCGCATATCGAACTCAGCGCCCGGCGCGATACCGGGGGCATCGACCTGCGCCGGCTTTTCGTCAATGCGCAGAACCTGACCGCCGAGGCGAAGGGAATGGTCAGCAGCGCCGACAGCAACGTCACTGCTACGATCACCATGCCCGACCTTTCGGTCGCGGATCCGCAATATGCCGGTGCGCTCAGCGCCGACATGCGGCTGACCGGCCCGGCAGAGGCGCGTCGCGTCGTCCTGAAGGGCGATGCCCGCGACCTGATCCTCGGTATCCCCGAGATCGACGGCGCCTTCAAGGGCGAGACCGAGCTTTCCGTCGATCTGATGCAGGCGCAGGACGGTTTCGAATTGCAGCGCTTCCAGCTGGTGAACCCGCAGCTTGACGCGCAGGGCGTCGGCCGCTTCTCGCCCGAGGAACTGGATGGCCAGTTGAGCGTCGCGATGCCGGACCTTGCCGTTCTGGGGCGCGGCTTCTCGGGCGGGTTGAACGCTCAGGCGACGGCCACGCAAAAGGACGGCGCGCGACAGATCCGCCTGACCGGACGCGGCACCGACCTGCGCCTTGGCCAGCAGGATGTGGACGGCGCGCTGACCGGGGTGACGGAACTGAAGCTTTCCGCCGAGCAGCGCGGCGAGGAAATCACCATTCAGGAATTCGACCTGCGGAACCAGCAGATGCTGGCGACCGCCCAGGGCAGGCTTGCCAGGGGCGACACCGACATGACCGGCCGGGTCGAGGTCAAGTCGCTTGCGAGCTTCGGGCGCGGCTGGCGCGGCGCGCTGAACGCGCAGGGCAGCTTCAAGGACGATGGCACCGGCGGGCGGCGGCTCGACGTGACCGGGACCGGGCAGGATCTTTCCTTCGGGCAGGCGCAGGTCGACGGCGCGCTGACCGGCGCGACCCAGCTTGCGATCCGCGGGGTCGAGCGGGACGGCGTGTTCTCGATCGAGACCGCGACCGTGCAGAACCCGCGCCTGAACGTCGCTGCCGAAGGCAAGGTCGGGTCCGGGGCCACGGATCTCAGCGCCAATCTGCGCGCCGACGACCTGCGCTTCCTCGGCCGCGGGTTCCGCGGCGCGATTCAGGCGCAGGCCCATGTCACGGACCAGCAGGGGGGCGGCCGCGCAATCACCGCGCAGGGCAGCGGCCGGGGCCTTGGCATCGGCAATCCCAAGGTCGATGCCGTGCTGGCGGGCGAGACGCGCCTTGACGTCGCCGCGACACAGCGTCCCGATGGCAGCCTGACCGTCAGCCGGCTCGAGGCCGGGAACGGCCAGTTCCGCGTCACCGGCAATGGCAGTCCGACCGAGGGGCTGAATCTCGACGCGCGGCTGAACGATCTTGGCCTGCTGGTGGCGGGTTTTCCGGGTCCGGCAGAGGTCCGGGGCCATATCCGCAATATCGGCAATGCCTATGACGTGAACCTCGAGGCGACCGCGCCGGGCCAGACCAGCGCCACGATCACCGGGCGCGCGGCGGGCGACTTCTCGACCATGGATATCCGGGTCGATGGCCGCAGCAATGCCGCCGCCGCGAACCCGTTCCTGCGCACGCGCAGCATCGAGGGGCCTCTGAGCTTCGATGTCAGGATCAATGGCCGTCCCTCGCTGGAGGCGGTGAGCGGGCGGGTCCAGCTTACCAACGGCCGGCTGGCCGAGCCGCGCCTTGGCCTCAGCATTTCCTCGCTGAATGCGGCCGCCGATCTGAATGCCGGGCGCATCAATGTCGATATCAACGGCGCGGTCGAGTCGGGGGGCACGATCTCGGTCAGCGGCCCCATCACCCTGACCGGGAACCGCCCGATGGACCTTGCCGTCCAGATCCGCAACGTGGTGCTGCGTGATCCGACGCTTTACCAGACGATCGCGAATGGCGAGGTCAGGATCGGCGGATCGCAGGCCGAAGGCCCCTTGGTTCAGGGCCGCATCAACCTTGGCGCGACCGAGATCCGCATCCCTTCGACCGGGTTGGGGGGCGCAAGGGCGATCCCCGACATCACCCATCTGAACGAACGCCCGCCCCAGCGCCAGACCCGCGCCAAGGCGGGGCTGCTGGAATTCCCCAGCGAGGCATCCCGCGCCGCCGGGATGACCACGCCCCCCGCGACGCCGCCCGCCGTTCCGGCGCGCTTCGATCTGGTGATTTCGGCGCCGGATCAGGTCTTCATCCGCGGCCGGGGCGTCGATGCCGAACTGGGCGGAGAGATCCGGCTTGGCGGCAATGCCCGCCAGCCCATCCCGGTCGGCAGCCTCGAACTGATCCGGGGCCGGGTCGACCTGCTTGGCAAGCGCTTCGACCTGACCGAGGGGCTGATCGAATTGCAGGGCAGCCTGATCCCGGTCATCCGGCTGGTGGCCGAGACGACGCAGGACAGCATCACCACGCGCATCATCATCGACGGCGAGGCGCGGGACCCGGAAATCACCTTCGAATCCTCGCCCGAAATGCCCGAGGAGGAGGTGCTGTCGCAGCTTCTGTTCGGTCGTGGCCTCGACAATATCAGCGGGCTGCAGGCGGCCCAGCTTGCCAGCGCCATCGCGACGCTGGCCGGGCGCGGCGGAGATGGAATCATCAGCAGGCTGCGGGCCTCGACCGGGCTCGACGACCTCGACCTGACCACGGATGATCAGGGCCGGGTGTCGGTCCGCGCGGGCAAGTATCTGTCCGAGAACCTTTATACCGACGTTCAGGTCGGAGACGAAGGCACGACCAAGCTGCGGCTGAACCTCGACGTGACGAACAGCCTTACCGCGCGCGGCGCGGTCACGAGCGACGGGGAAAGCACGCTCGGCCTCTTTTACGAACGCGACTATTGAGCTGCATGCATTGCCGCCATGCGCCCCGCTGCGACCCCGCAGCGGGGCTTGCTTTTTGACGCGGCGTTAATTAGCTAGCTAAGAACATTGATTAGCTAGCTAATAGAAACGCCATGGCTGACCGCCCCGCCACTCTCTTCGATGAACTTCTGACCCTGACGCGGACCATCCGTTCGGCGTTCGAATTGCGTGTGCAGAAGCTCAACCTGACCTTTGCGCGGGCGCGGCTGCTGACCACCATCGGTCGCAATCCCGGCGCAAGCCAGACCGAGCTTGCTGCCGCGCTCGAGATCGAGGGGCCGACGCTGAAGCGCCTGCTGGACGCGCTGGAAAGCCAGGGGCTTGCCGAACGCCGCCCGCTGGCCGGGGACGCGCGAAAATATGCCGTCCACCTGACCAACACTACCCGCATCGAACCCCTGCTGCGCTTCCGTCACGAGGTTGACGCCGCGCTGATCGACGGCATCGACCCGGCCGATCTGGAGGCGGTGCGGCGGGTGATCACCCGGATGACGCAGAACGCCGAAAGGCTGCGCGAAGAATGAGCGACGCGGCCAATCCATCGACGCCCGCGGCAGCGCCACCCGCTGCCCCGGCCTTCCAGCCGCTGCCGCTGCCGCGTGCATTCGGCTATATTGCGGCGGGCGTCGTCATCGCCCTGACCCAGGGCCTTGCCCAGGGCTTCGTCAGCACGAACATTCCGCAGATCGCCGGTGATCTCGGCGCCACGACGACACAGGCAAGCTGGCTGATGGCCGCTTTCCTGATCCCGCGCGCCTCCATGCCGATCCTGCTGATCAAGCTGCGCGCCCAATACGGGCTGCGCCGCTTCTGCGAGGTTGCGATCGTGGTCTATCTGGCCGTGTCGCTGATCTCTTTCGCGGCGCTGGATTTGCGTTCGGCGGTCACCACGCAATTCTTCGCCGGCATGGCCTCGGCGCCGCTCTCGACGCTGGCCTTCCTCTATATCCTCGAGCCGCTGCCGCCCGCGTGGAAGATGCGGCTGGGCCTGCCGATGGTCCTGAGCCTCGTCGCGGTCGGGCCGAACCTTGCGCGGGTGATCTCGCCCGCGCTGATGAACGATGCGGGCTGGTCCGGGCTGCACATGATGGCGCTTGGCATGGCTGCGATCTCGCTGGGGCTGGTCTATCTGATGCCGCTGAAATCGCCGCCGCGCGTCAAGGTGATCGCGCCGCTGGATCTGGTCAGCTGGGTGCTGATCGTGCTTGGCTTCGGCGGGCTGGTCATCGGCTGCACCATGGGCCCGACCTTCTGGTGGACCGAGGTGGCCTGGCTGGGCTGGGTCATGGCCGGGTCGATCATCTGCCTGACGCTTGCCGTGGTGATCGAACTGCACCGAGCCGAGCCGCTGGTCGACATCCGCTGGCTGGTCAGCCCGGCCATGCTGCACCTGACGGTTGCGCTGCTGATCTTCCGCCTGATCCTGTCCGAACAGAGCGCGGGCGCCCCGCGCATGTTCCAGCTCCTCGGCATTACGCAGGGGCAGCTCGTCTCGCTTTTCGCGGTGATCTCGGCCGCTGGCATCCTTGGCGGGATCGCCCTGATCCCGTGGATGAAGCCCAATCGCGTGCCATTGCTGCACCTGATCGCGCTGATCCTGATCGCGGCGGGGGCCTATATGGACAGCCGATCGACCACCGACACCGTGCCCGCGCAGATGATGCTGAGCCAGGGGCTGATCGCCTTTGCCGGCTCGCTCTTCATGGCGCCGGCGATGATGCGGGGGCTGATGGCGGCGCTGGCGCGCGGGCCGAACTATCTGCTGTCCTTCGTGATCGTGTTCCTGTCGACGCAAAGCATCGGCGGGGCCGCGGGATCGGGGCTGTTCACCACCTTCATCAACCACAGCCAAGCCTATCATCTGCAAGTCCTGCGCGAGGATCTGCAAAGCGTCGACCCTCTGGTCCTGCGCGAGGTTGCCATGCGCGCCGCCCAGCTGGCCCCGCAGGTGACGGATGCCGCGCAGGGACGTGCGCAGGCCGCCGCGCTGATCGCGCAGGACGCCACCAATCAGGCCTATGTGATGGCCTATAACGATGCCTATTTCCTGACCTGCCTTGCTGCGCTTGCCGCGGCGGCGGCGCTGCTTCTGCATCTTGGCCGCGACTGGCTGGCCGAGCGCTGGCAGCGATATCAGGCCACTCCTCCCATCCCCGAGCCGTTGTCATGACCAAGACCCATTTCATCCCCACTGTAATCGCCGTTCTCGCCGGGATCGCCGGCCTTCTGGTCGTGCTTTTCGCCTGGCACCTGCCGCCCTTCTCGGGTGGTCATCCGCGGACCGAGAATGCCTATGTCCGTGGCCGGCTGACGACGCTTGCGCCGCAACTTTCGGGCTATATCGCCGGGGTCGAGGTGAAGGATTTCGACCATGTGACCAAGGGGCAGGTCATCGCGCGGATCGACGACCGGCAATATCGCCAGAAGCTCGCGCAGGCAGAGACTGCGAATGACGGCGCCAAGGCCGCCTTGCAGATCCAGGAGCAGACCGTGAATTCGGCCGCCGCCCGCCTGAAATCGGCCGAGGCCGCGCTGAAATCGGCCGAGGCCGAGCGCGACACCGCCCAGCTTGACTGGGAGCGGACCAGCCAGCTTCGCCAGCGCGGCGTGACGGCGCAAAGCTCGGCCGAGGAAAGCCAGCTTGCGCTGCGCCGGGCCGAGGCCGGGGTGGTTCAGGCCGAAAGCGCGATTGATGTCGCGCGCGAGGATCTGAACGGCGCCAAGGTCGGCATCGCCGCCAGCAAGGCCGAGATCGCCTCGGCCGAGGCCGCGGTCGAGCTGGCGCAGATCGACATGGCGAATACGGTGATCCGCGCGCCTTCGGACGGCCGCCTCGGTCAGGTCAGCGTCCATGAGGGGCAATATGTCACCGCCGGGACCGCGCTGGTCAGCCATGTCGGCCCCGACGTCTGGGTCATCGCGAATTTCAAGGAGACCCAGCTTCACGGCATGCGCCTTGGCGACCGCGCGACCTTCACGGTCGATGCGATGCAGCGTCGCGAATTCACCGGGCGGATCGAATCCTTCTCGCCCGCCACGGCGTCGGAATTCAGCCTGCTGTCGGCGACGAACGCGACCGGGAACTTCACCAAGGTCGCGCAGCGCCTGCCGGTCCGCATCGCCATTGATCCGGGGCAGGAGATGGCCGATTACCTCGAACCCGGCCTCTCGGTCGTGGTCACGGTCGAGGAAGGGTCGGGGGAAATCGCCAAGACCGCCAAGGGCGCGGCGGCGGTCCAGCCCGCGGCCGGTCTGGCGGGCTGATACCCGCCGGGCGCTACCTTGCCGTGACGCCCGGTTGCGGTTGGGGTTCGGCCCCGGCCGTTTCCTCCCACCATCCGGCCAGCGCGTCGATCAGAGGCACCAATCGGTGCCCCGCCGGGGTCAGGTCATATTCGACCCGCAGCGGATAGCCCCCGAATTCGGTGCGGGCGACAATCCCGGCCTCTTCCAGCTTCTTCAGCTCAAGCGCCAGCATCTTGTGCGAGATCGTCGGATTGTCGCGTTGCAGGTCGCTGAACCGCTTGGTGCCTTCCTGCAGGTAATAGATCAGCAGCGTCGGCCAGCGTCCGCCAAGGATCTGCATGACTTCCTCGATCGGGCAGCGGGAAACCAGATTCTTCATCGGTTCTCCATAGTTACCAAAACGTGCGTAATTTACCCGCGCGGGCGGATCGGTATGGTCGTCGCCAGCTGCGCAGCGTGATCGTCGGAACACTATCACCGGAGACTATCATGGAACCGATCCTCGTCTATGGCTTCCCGCTGGGAAGCTCGATGGGCCTTGTCGCGGCCTTCGAATGGCTGGGCCAGCCCTATCGCCTGTGCCGCGTCGACATGCTGGGCGAAATGCGTGATCCCGCCTATCGCCGCCTCAACCCCCGGGTCGAAACGCCGGTCCTGCTGACCGAAACCGGCGCGATCGTGACCGAGACCATGGCCATCGCCGCCTGGATCGAGGCGCGCGACCCCGAGCGGCGCGTCAGCTTCGATCCGCTTTCGCCCGAGGCCGACCGGATGCACCAGATCATGGGCTTCGTGAATACCGGCTTCACCGGCGCCTTCACCCCCCTTTGGGTGGCGCTTGAAGCCGAGGGCGCGGACCCCGAAACGCTGGCCGTGCTGAGGCGGACGGGCCGCGACAGGGTCATCGAACGCCACGACCGGCTTGAGGAGATGATCGGCGAGAGGCCCTATCTTGTCGGGGACCGCCCGACGCTGGCCGACGCGGTGCTGGTCGGGGTGGCGCGCTGGCTGGAGTTCCACGGCGTCGCCGATCCGGGGCGCTGGCCCCGGCTTTCCGCCCTGCGCGCGCGGATCGAGGCCGAACCGGCGGTGCGCCATGCCATCGCGCTTGAGAATGGCGAGGCATCGGCGGGATCGGGCGCGTTGCGCGGGCATGTAGCATTAGCTGATCTGCTCGCGCGCCGCGCAGCCTGAGGGACGCACATCCTTCGCGCACAATGCCTGCGCGAAACGGAAAAGGCCGGGCGTGATGCCCGGCCTTGCCTGTTCCTGAACCCGGAGGCCTCAGACCTCGGGGACCAGCACCTCGCGCTTGCCGACATGGTTCGCGGGGCTGACGACGCCCTGATCCTCCATCTGCTCGACCAGCCGCGCAGCCTTGTTGTAGCCGATGGCCAGCTTCCGCTGGATATAGCTTGTCGAGCATTTCCGGTCCTTGGCGACGATCGCCACGGCCAGATCGTAAAGCTCGGCGTCGCCGCCCTCGCCGGTGGACAGGCCAAGCACCTGGTCGATGCTGTCCGCGCGCTCGTCATCCGGCCCCTCGACCACGCCCGACATATAGGTCGGCGGGCCAAAGGACTTGAGGTGGTTCACGATCTCCTCGACTTCCTCGTCGCTGACGAAGGGGCCGTGGACGCGGGTGATCTTCGATCCGCCCGCCATATAGAGCATGTCGCCCTGACCCAGAAGCTGCTCGGCCCCCTGTTCGCCAAGGATGGTGCGGCTGTCGATCTTCGAGGTGACCTGAAAGCTGATCCGGGTCGGGAAGTTCGCCTTGATCGTGCCGGTGATGACATCGACCGAAGGCCGCTGCGTCGCCATGATCAGGTGGATCCCCGAGGCGCGCGCCATCTGGGCGAGGCGCTGGATGCAGGCCTCGATCTCTTTCCCCGCCACCATCATCAGGTCGGCCATCTCGTCGACGATGACGACGATATAGGGGAAGGTCTCGGGCTGGAATTCCTCGGTCTCGAAGATCGGCTCGCCGGTATCCTCGTCAAAGCCGGTCTGGACGGTGCGCTTGAACATCTCGTCCTTGGCCAGCGCCTCGCGGACGCGGCCGTTATAGCCCTCGATGTTGCGCACGCCCATCTTGGACATGCGGCGATAACGCTCCTCCATCTCGCCCACGACCCATTTCAGCGCGACGACGGCCTTCTTGGGATCGGTGACGACCGGGGAAAGCAGATGCGGGATGCCGTCATAGACCGACAGTTCCAGCATCTTCGGGTCGATCATGATCAGCCGGCATTGCTCGGGCGTGAGCCGATAGAGCAGGCTGAGGATCATGGTGTTGATCGCGACGGACTTGCCCGAGCCGGTGGTCCCCGCGATCAGCAAATGCGGCATCTTGGCGAGGTTCGCGACCACCGGGCCGCCGCCGATATCCTTGCCAAGCGCGAGGGGCAAAGGCTGCTGGCCCTCGGCATAGGCGGGAGAGGCGAAGATCTCGCGCAGGACGACCTTTTCGCGCCGCGCGTTCGGCAGTTCGATCCCGATGACCGAGCGGCCCGGCACGGTCGAGACACGCGCCGACAGGGCCGACATCGACCGCGCGATGTCATCGGCAAGGCCGATCACCCGGCTGGCCTTCAGGCCCGGCGCCGGTTCCAGTTCGTAAAGCGTGACGACCGGACCGGGGCGGACATCGGTGATCTGACCCTTGACGCCGTAATCGTCCAGCACCGCCTCCAGCATGCGGGCATTTTCCAGCAGCGCCTCGGGCGGAAGCTGGTGGCGGTCGACGGTCGAGGGCGCGGTCAGCAGCGACAGCGGCGGATGCTCGTAATGGCTGAGGGATTCGGCCGCTGCACCGCGCCCGGAAACCGGCATTGCGGCTGCCGGGCGCGGTGCAGCGTGGACCTGCCGGGCCGCAGCCGTGGCAGCGCGGTTGGCGGGCAGGTCGTCCTCGTCCTCGTCATCATCGTCGGAAAACTGCGTCTCGGGGCGGCCGCCGGTCAGCCGCGCCGCGACGGCCGACAGGACCGAGGGCTTGTCGCCCGGCTGCTCGGCGCGGTGGCGGATGGCATCGCTGATCCGGGCCGAGATCTCGACATCCGACGGCGCTTCGTCATCATCGGCATAATGCGTCTCGGGATCGACCAGCTCGGGCTGGGGCGTGAATTCGTCGCGGGGCGCCGGGGCGGCGGGGACATAGCGGCGGCCACCCGGCGCGGCATGGACCCGCGGCTCGGGCAGGGCGGCAGAGCCTGCGCGGTTCACCCGTTCGCGGCGCGCATCCGCGCGGCTTTTAAGCTCGCGCGCGGCCCCCGAGGAGAGGCGCGCGCTTTTGTCCACGGCATGCAGCATCAGCAGGCGGGCGGTCATCAGCCCCCGGCGCAGGAAACGCCCGATGGCCGAAAGCTCCGCCCGGTCGAAGCCCAGCACGAAGGACAGGAAGGCAAGCGACGCGCCCGCGGTCAGCAGGGCCAGGATCTTGATCGCGATCGAGGCCTTGATCGGCATGATCGACAGCATCGCGCCCATCAGCATGTCGCCCAGATGCCCGCCAAGGCCAAAGCTCTGCGTCCAGCCCGGCGGCGGCGCCATCGAGGTGGTATAGACCGAGACCAGCACCATCGCGATCGGCAGGAAGATGCCGCGCATGATCCGGTCCTCGCCCCGGTGCAGCATCAGGCGCAGGCCCCAGACCGTGGCGCCCAGCACCAGCACCCAGCTGCCATGCCCGGTGATCATGTAGAGCGCCGAGGCGAAATAGGCGCCGATCCGGCCGAAATAGTTCTGCGCCGGCTGGTCGGTTGCCGACATGAAGCCGGGATCGTCGGGACTGTAGCTTGCCAGCATCACCGCGATCAGCACGCCCAGAAGCACGAGGCCCGCGCCCAGAAGCTCCTTGCCGCGCCGTTCCAGCGCCGCCTGGGTGGACTGGTCGAACAGCGGATCGCGGTGTTTCGCCTGCCAGCTCGCCATGCGTTAACCCCCTTCGTACAAGCAGTTCTTCAGGCGCGTCAGCGCCGCCTCGGTCGGCCCGGCCGGATCGACCAGCGCGACACGGATATAGTCGAGGCCCGGATTGCCCGCGCCGGTATCGCGCGAGAGATAGGCACCGGGCAGCACCTGGATGCCGGCCTCGGACCAGAGCTTCCTGGCCGCGTCCTCGCCGGTCCCGACATGCGCGGGCACGCGCAGCCAGAGGAAGAAGCCGCCCTCGGGCGAGCGGTAGCCGGGCGTATTGCCAAGGATCCGGTCCGCCACCGCGTATTTCTGGTGATAGAGGGCCCGGTTCTCGTCCACATGTGCCTCGTCCGCCCAGGCGGCGGCGCTGACGCGCTGCACCGGCAGGGGCAGGGGTGCCCCGGAATAGCTCCGCAGGCGGCGAAGCTGGGCGATCTGCGCCCGCCCACCCGCCGCGAAGCCCGACCGAAGGCCCGGCAGGTTCGACCGCTTGGAGAGCGAGTTGAACATGACGACCCGGTCCGCCAGTCCCATGCGGGTGGCGACGGCCAATGCGCCGGGCGGCGGCGCGTCGCGCCAGATCTCGGAATAGCATTCGTCCGAGAAGATCAGGAAATCATGCCGCTCGGCCAGCGCGATCAGTTCCTCGAGATAGGCTTCCGAGGCGATCGACCCCTGCGGGTTGGCGGGCGAGCAGAGATAGGCGATGGCGACGCGGTCCAGCACCTCGGGCGCGACCTCGCTATAGCGGGGCATGAAGCCCGATTCTTCGGTCGCGGCGACAAAGACCGGCTCGGCCGCCACGGCGGCGGCGGCGACGGCATAGACCTGATAGAAGGGGTTCGGGATCAGGATGGCGGCGCGCTGGCCAGCCTTCGTCTCGGGGCAAAGCGCGAGGGCCGCGTTGAAAAGCCCCTCCCGCGTGCCGTTGACCGCGGTGATGCGCGCGGGCTCGACCTCGATCCCGTGGCGGCGGCCGATCCAGCCGGAAATTGCTTCCAGCAATTCGGGCGTGCCGTCATTCGGGGGGTATTTGCCGAATTCGCCGATGCTTTCGGCCATGATCCGGCCGGTGAATTCGGGTACCGCGTGGCGCGGCTCGCCAATGGTCATCACGACCGGGTCCGCCCCCGGAGAAATTCCGGCGAGCAGCGACCGCAACCGCGGAAACGCATATTCCGGGAGGTTCGAGAACCGCTCGGGTATTGTCATGACTGCCTCTCAATCGGGGTCGTGTCGCCCCGTTCCCGCGAAGGATACCGGCAAACCCCCTTTGCGTCCAGAGTTTCGGGCCAGAGCCGAAAGGGGGCGCCGGATTAGGGTGTATATTCCGAGGCCTAGCGCAGCGCCGCCTCGGCCCCCGCCGCCGCGACCAGCAGCGCCAGATCGCCGCCGGCCTGACCCATCATCATCAGGCCACAGGCCGGATGCCCGGTCGGCAGGCTGATCGCCGGCAGGCCGAAAAGGTTCGCGATGCGCGTATTGCGCAGGGTCAGCAGGTTCTCGGTCGTGAAATAGCTTTCGTCGTTCAGCAGCCGCTCGGTTTCCGGGGGCAGGATCGGCGCGGTCGGCACGATCACCGCGTCATAGCCCGCGACCAGCCGCGCCCAGTCCTCGCGCAGCCGGTGCAGGCTTTCCCAGCCGGCGACGTAATCGGCGGCGCTGGTGTCACGCCCGCCGCGGAAGCGTTGCAGGATGGCGGGATACATCAGTTCCGGCGCATCCTCGATCTGGTCGCGCCAAAGCCCGTAAGCCTCGGGCGCGAAAAGGACCGGGGCCAGCGCCATCGCCTCGGCCACGAAGGGCAGGTTGGTATGGGTGATGCGCGCCCCGGCATTGGCAAGGCGCTTCACCGCGTCCTCGAAAGCCGTGACCGGCCCCTCGCGCGCGTCGTCGAAGGGAACGCCGTCCAGCACCATCAGCCGCAGGTTGCGCGCATCCGCATCGCCGAGGTCGGCGGCCTTGTCCCGGCGCAGGACGGCATAGATCTCGGCGCAATCCTCGACCGTGCGGGCGATCGGACCCGCCACGTCGAAGCGGCGGCAGAGCGGCAGGATGCCCTGATCGGAGAGGGCGCCATGCGTGGGCTTGAAGCCGACAAGGCCGTTCCATGCCGCCGGCACCCGGATCGAGCCGCCGGTATCGGTGCCGATCGCCGCCGCCGCCAGTCCCAGCGCCACCGACACCGCCGCGCCGGAGCTGGAGCCGCCCGGCGCCAGCGCCGGGTCGATGCTGTTTGGCGGCGTGCGCGTCATCGGATTCAGCCCGAGGCCCGAAAAGGCGAGTTCCGTCATATGCGTCTTGCCGAGGCAGACCAGGCCCTGCATCACCGCCTGCGCCATCACCTCGGCATCCTGCGTCGGCGTGCGCCCGGACAGCAGGCGCGAGCCCCCTTCGGTCGGGATTCCGGCGCTGTCGATATTGTCCTTCCAACTGAGGGCGACCCCGTCAAGAAGACCGCGCCGCAGACCCGCGCGGGCGCGGTCATGAGCGGCGACCGCCTCCGCCCGGGCGCGGTCATGGGTCAGGCGGGCATAGATCTGGCCGCCGTAAGGGTGCCGGGATGCCGCGTCCAGATAGGCCTCGGTCTGTTCCACGGGGCTGATCAGCCCGGCCAGAATCGCCCGGCCCTGTTCCGCAGCCGATGCCTTGAGCCAGTCCATCGCGATCCCCTTCATGCTTCGTTGGTGGCGCATAGGCTAGCGATCCGCGACCCGCCCCGCAATGGCGCAGCACGGTGGAAGCCGCATGGACATTGGCGGGTCCGGCGGCATAGTGCTGGGTCATGGAACAGGCATTCGACATCGTGATCGCGGGCGGCGGGCTGAACGGTCCGGCGCTGGGGCTGGCGCTGGCAGATGCGGGGCTGCGGGTCGCGGTGGTGGACGACCGCCCGGCGGATCTGCGCGCCGGCGACAGCTTTGACGGCCGCGCCTATGCGCTGGCGCTGGCTTCCCAGCGGCTTCTGGGCGCGCTGGGGCTGTGGTCGGGGCTGGCGGGCAAGGCCCAGCCGATCCTGAAGGTCGAGGCGACTCAGGGTGCCGCGGGCGAGGGGGCGGGGCCCTTCGGCCTCCATTTCGACAGCGCCGAGATCGAAGAAGGCCGCCTCGGCTACATGCTGGAGGATCGCTTCCTCTATCGCGCGCTGCTTACGGCGATGGAGGACCGGGTGACGCATCTTCCGGGCGTCGCGGTTACCGGGCAGGAGCCGGGCGCGGCCGGGATCGAGATCGCGCTGTCCGACGGAAGCCGCCTTTCGGCGCGGTTGCTGGTCGGCGCGGACGGGCGACGCTCGGGCGTGGCGGAGCGGGCGGGCATCCGCCGCATCGGCCATGATTACGGGCAGATCGCGCTGGTCGCGGCGGTCGATCACGATCTGCCGCATCAGGGCATCGCGCATCAGTTCTTCATGCCGGGGGGGCCGCTGGCCATCCTGCCCCTGCCGGGCAACCGCAGCTCGATCGTCTGGTCCGAGCCCGAGGATGAGGCGCGGGCCATCCTCGCCCTCGACGACGCCGCCTTCCTCGAGGTGCTGCGCCCACGCTTCGGGGGGTTCCTTGGCGAGATCCGGCTAGCCGGTCCGCGATTCTCCTATCCGCTGAGCCTGACGCTGGCGGAACGCTATGCCGCGCCGCGCGTGGCGCTGGTCGGGGATGCCGCCCACGGCGTCCACCCGATCGCGGGTCAGGGGCTGAACCTCGGCCTGCGCGACGTCGCTGCCCTGGCCGAAGTCCTGATCCTTGCCCGCAGGCGGGGCGAGGATATCGGCACCATGCCCGTGCTGGAGCGGTATCAGGCATGGCGGCGGCCCGACGCGACCGCGCTTGCGCTTGGCATGGACGGGGTCAACGCATTGTTTTCGAACGGCAACCCCCTTCTCAGGACCGCGCGGGAGCTGGGGATGGGGCTGGTCGATGCCCTGCCGCCGCTGCGGCGCGGTTTCATGCGGCAGGCGGCCGGGCTGCGGCTTGACCCGATGCCCCGCCTGCTTGCCGGGCAGCGGCCCTGAGGGAACGGTCACGGACGCGCGAGCGTTGCGCCACCGCAGGTCCAAGCGAACGTGAATGTGCAAAGCCACGGCAGAAACGGTAGTATCCGCGACATGAACATCAGATCCCTCGCCCTCGCGCCCGTCCTCGCCCTCGCAATGGCCTTTCCTGCCTTTGCCGAGAAGATCTCGCTGAACGAGATCTCGCGCTATCTCAACAACCTCAAGACCGCGCAGGCCGAGTTCACGCAGGTCAATGCCGATGGCACGATCTCGACCGGGGTGGTCTATATCCACCGCCCGAACCGGGTGCGCTTCGAATACAAGGGCAGCAAGACGCTGGTGCTGGCCTCGGCCGGGCAGGTCGCGGTCTATGACGGCAAGACCCGCAGCGCCCCGCAGCAATATCCGCTGTCGAAGACGCCGCTGTCGCTGATCCTTGCGCCGAACATCAACCTTGGGCAGGCGCGCATGGTCACCGCACATGCCGAGAAGAAGAATACGACTGTCGTGACCGCACAGGATCCGCAGCACCCGGAATATGGCAATATCCAGATGGTGTTCACCGCGAACCCGACGCAACTCAGGCAATGGGTGGTGACGGATGACGCCGGAAAGCGCACGACCGTCATTCTGGGCGACATGAGGACCGGGGTTTCGATCCCGCCGTCGAAATTCGCGATCCAGTAAGGCGTCAGCGGCGGCAGGAGGCCAGTTGCAGGCGATAGAGTTCCGCCCGCGCATTGACCTTGCCCGCGACATCCACCAGCCACGCCTTGTTGCCATGCGAGCCATTGGCAAAGCCGGAACGCCCCTCGTGATAGGCCAGATATTGCGAGGCGGCGTCCAGCTTGGAAATGCCGAGGATGCGGGTCGAATCGTTCATGTACCAGCCCATGAAATCGGTCGCGTCGCTGATCTTGTCGCGCCGCGCCCTCCGGTTGCCGGTCTTCTTGCGGTAATCGTCCCAGGTTCCGTCCAGCGCCTGGCTGTAGCCATAGGCCGAGCTTTGGCGACCCATCGGGATGATCCCCAGCGCATAGCGATGCGGGGTGCGGGCATCGCCAATGAATTTCGATTCCTGATGGATGACCGCCATCTGGACATTGACCGGCACGCCCCAGCGCCGCTCGGTATCCTTCATGGCACGCATATAGGCCGGCCGCTCCGCCGCGATGGCGCAGGCGTTTTCCAGATTCCGGGGTGCCTTGTAATTCCCGCCCCCTCCGCAGGAGGCCACAAGCCCGACAATGGCGAGCTTCAGAAACCTGTTCATACTGCCCTCATGCTCTTTTTATGGGAGAGCATATGGGAAAGCGGCCTGCCGGCGCAAATGACAAAGGCTCGATTTTCGGCTAGCTGGGCAGAACGGACACGGATTTGACGATCGCGTGGCAGCCGGTTCCGGGTTTCAGATCAAGCGCTTGAACGGATCGCGGGGTCACCTGCGCAAGCATCCGCTCATCCCCGAGCGCGAGTTGGACGAGGCCGTCGCGAAGCCCGGTCACGCGGGCGGGCAGGACGTTCAGCGCGGAAAGGCCGGTCGGTTGGTCCCGCGACAGGATCACCTCATGGGCAAGGATGCGCAGCCGTAGGCGCGTGCCCGCAGGTTCGGGCGGGGCCTGCAGCAGCAGCGGTCCCGCCCCGGTCGCGACGCGCAGCATCCCGTCCGGCTCGACCCCCTCGACGCGGGCCTCGATCAGCGCCCCGGCCTCGCGCGCGCCCAGTTCCGGGGCCAGCAGCGGATCGGCCAGAATGTCGCGCAGCGCCCCGGCATGGCGGACGCGGCCCTGCTGCATCAGGACGATGGTGGTGGCAAGGCGGACCACCTCGGGCACCGAATGGCTGACATAAAGGATCGGCAGCCGCACCTCGTCCCGCAGGCGCTCCAGCCATGGCATGATCTCGGCCTTGCGCGCCTCGTCGAGGGCGGCAAGCGGCTCGTCCATCACCAGCAGCGCGGGATCCGAGAGGAGGGCGCGGCCGATGGCGGTGCGCTGCCTCTCGCCCCCCGACAGGCTGTGCGGATGGCGGCGCAGCAGCGGGCCAAGGGCCAGCATCTCGGTGATGCGGTCGAACTCGCGCGCCGCGCCCCGGCGCCAGCGCGAGGGATAGCGCAAATTGGCCTCGACCGTCATATGCGGGAAAAGCCGGGCGTCCTGAAAGACGCAACCGATCCGGCGTGCCTGCGGCGGCAGGTCGGTGCGCCCGTCAAAGAGCACCCGGTCGGACAGCGAGACGCGCCCCGCCTCGGGTCGCATCAGCCCGGAAATGACGTTGATCGTCGTGCTTTTCCCGCAGCCCGAGGGGCCGAACAGCGCCGTCACTCCCTCGGGCGCGTCAAAGGCCACGTCGAGGTCGAGGCCCGGAAAACGGTGGCGGAAGGCGACGGAAAGCGTCATCTGCGCCGCGCCATGCGGCGCGCCAGCGCCTCCGAGACCAGCACGGCCCCCATGGCGATCACGATCGAGACCAGCACCAGCCGCATCGCCGGCCCGTCGCCACCCGGCGTTTCGAGCAGGGCATAGATCGCCGAGGGCAGGGTCTGGGTCTGGCCCGGAATGTTCGAGACGAAGGTGATGGTCGCGCCGAACTCTCCCATCGCCTTGGCAAAGCCCAGCGTCGCGCCGGCCAGCAGCGCCGGCATGATCAGGGGCAGGGTGACGGTCAGAAAGATCCATGCGCGCGGAGCGCCCAGTGTCGCCGCCGCCTGCTCAAGCCGCGGGTCCACGGCCTCGAATCCCAGCCGGATCGCGCGCACCGTCAGCGGGAATGACATGATGGCTGCGGCCAGCGCCGCGCCGGTCCAGCGAAAGGCAAAGACGATCCCCAGCGGTTGCAGCAGGCTGCCGACCGGGCCTTTCGTGCCGAAGGTCAGCAGCAGCAGATAACCGGTGACGACCGGCGGCAGGATCAGCGGCAAGTGGACGATGCCGCTGAGCAGGCTGTGGCCCGGAAAGCGGCGCCGCGCCAGTAGCCACGCAATCGCGATGGCAAAGGGCAGGCTCGCGATGGTCGCGACCAGCGAGACGCGTAGGGACAGGGTGATGGCCTGCCATTCCTGCGGGCCCAGCCAGTCGAGACTGATCATGGCAGGACGGTGAAGCCCTGCGACTCGAAGACCGCCTTGGCGGAGCTTTCCTTGAGGCTGCCGAGGAAGGCTGCGGCCTGCGGGGTGTCGGCGGCTTTGGTCACCGCGCCCGGATAGACGATCGCGTCATGGCTGTCAGTCGGGAAGGTTCCGACCACGCCCACACCCGGCTCGGCCACCGCGTCCGAGCCATAGACGATGCCCAGCGGCGCCTCGCCCGTCGCGACCAGTTTCAGCGCCGCGCGCACGTTCTCGGCCTGCGCGACATGCGGCTCGACCCGGGACCAGAGGTTCAGTTTCTCCAGCGCCTGCTTGCCATATTGGCCGGCAGGGACCGAATCGACCAGCGCCATGGCCAGCTTGCCACCCTCCAGCAGCGTCGGCAGCGCGGTCACGTCCTGCGCGGCAGGCTTGCCGGTGCCGACCAGAACCAGCGTGTTGCCCAAGAGGTCGGTGCGCGTCGCAGTGTCGATATCGCCGGACTTCTCGACCTCGTCCATCCAGTCGGTCGAGGCCGAGATGAAGATGTCCGCCGGCGCGCCCTCCTGGATCTGCTGGGCAAGCTTCGAGCTGCCGGCATAGGAGATGACCACGGTGTCGTCGTGGTTTTTCTGCCATTCCGCCGCGATCTCATCCAGCGCGGTCTTGAGGCTGGCGGCGGCAAAGACCGTGATCTCGTCGGCATGGGCGGCGGGGGCCAGCCCGATCAGGGCCGCGCAAAGCAGCGAGAGGCGCATGGGTGGGGTTCCTCCGTTATGTCGGATCAGACATAACCCCGGCGCGCGCGGACGGGCAAGCGTTATTTCCCATCATTCACATCGCTCAGCGCATGGCGCAGGGCCTCAAGCTGGGACGAGTCGCGCAGCAAGGCCTCCAGCGCGCGATATTCGGCAAGAACCTTGGCGCCCAGTTCGGTGACGCTCGCGCCGCCGCCCTTCGCACCGCCGCGGCTGCTGTCGACGAGGGGCTTCGGGAAATGGCTGTTCATCTCCTCGACCAGCGCCCAGGCGCGGCGATAGCTCATCCCCAGCCGCCGCCCCGCGGCCGAGATCGAGCCCTCCTCGGCGATGGCTTGCAGCAGGTCGGCCTTGCCGCGACCAAAGGTGAGGCCTTGGGCGAAATGCAGGCGCAGGCTGAGGCGGGGGTCATTTTCCATCCGCGCATCTTCCGCAAGTAACGCGGCGTAGGCAAGCCGATGCGGACTTTCGCCGCGCCGCCGCCTTGGCTAGCCTCGGCCCCGAAACGGAAGATGCGGGGGAGGGAACACCATGTCCGGGAATGAAATCGTCATATTGTCGGGGGCGCGCACGGCGATCGGCGGATTCGGGGGCAGCCTTGCCGGCATCGCGCCGATCGACCTGGCCGCCACCGTCACCCGCGCCGCGATCGAGCGCGCAGGGATCGACGCTCAGCGGATCGGGACGGTGGTGTTCGGCCATGTGCTGAACACCGAGCCGCGCGACATGTACCTGTCCCGCGTCGCGATGCTGAATGCAGGGGTGCCGGATACGACGCCCGCGATGAACGTGAACCGGCTTTGCGGCTCGGGCGCGCAGGCGATCGTCTCGGCCGCGCAGGCCTTGATGCTGGGCGACGCGGATTTCGCCGTCGCGGGCGGGGCCGAGTCGATGAGCCGCGCGCCCTATGCCGTCTCGGCCGCGCGGTTCGGCGCCAAGATGGGCGATGTGCAGATGATGGACATGATGACCGGCGCGCTGACCTGTCCCATGGGCACCGGCCATATGGGCGTCACGGCCGAGAATGTCGCGCGCGAGCATGACATCACCCGCGAGGCGCAGGATGCCTTCGCGCTGGAAAGCCAGCGCCGGGCCGCTAATGCCATCGCCAACGGCTATTTCAGGGACCAGATCGTCCCCGTCGAAATCAAGACCCGCAAGGGCGTGGTCGCCTTCGACACGGACGAGCATCCGAAGGCCACGGATCTGGAGAAACTGGCCGGTCTGAAGCCGGTCTTCAAGAAGGACGGCTCGGTCACCGCGGGCAATGCCTCGGGGATCAATGACGGCGCGGGCGCGCTGGTCCTTGCCCGCGCCGATGCGGCCGAGGCGGCAGGCGCGACGCCGCTGTTCCGGTTGCTCGGCTATGCCGTCGCGGGCGTGCGTCCCGAGGTCATGGGGATCGGGCCGATCCCGGCTGTCGAGGCGCTGCTGAAGCGCACCGGCCTGGATGTGGGCGATTTTGACGTGATCGAGTCGAACGAGGCCTTTGCCGCTCAGGCGTTGGCGGTGAACAAGGGCCTTGGCCTCGACCCGGCAAAGGTCAACCCGAATGGCGGGGCAATCGCGCTTGGCCATCCGGTCGGGGCCACCGGCGCGATTATCACAATCAAGGCGATGTATGAGTTGATGCGCAGCGGCGGCCGCAAGGGGCTGATCACCATGTGCATCGGCGGCGGTCAGGGCATCGCGCTGGCGATCGAGCGTATCTGATCCCGAAGCCGCCACCGGGGGTGGCAAACTGGCGCCCAGCCGGTCCCGGCGGCGGTTTTTGCCATTGTGCGGCTGGACCTGATCGGAATGGCACTGATCCGTGGGGTCGTGCGCGCCTCTCCGCCTCTGCGGGCTAGCGACCAAGCGTGAGCGGCGCTGAGCAGGCGGCAAAAAAGGAAAAAAGGAAAAGGCGGCCCCGAAGGACCGCCCTTTCTGCCCGGATTTTACCGGAAATATGGAACGGGCCGCTTCCAGGGAAACGACCCGCGAGATCCACGGAGATGGTCCGGTTAGGGTTGGTGCCCACCGTCCCAGCCAGGGTTTACGACCCTTGGGGTTGCCCTCAGGCCACGGCCCCCCTGACTGTCCCGACACCTCTCTCCAATATCACTCTCGACACTGGACCACCTCCTTTCAATGTGTTGCCGTATGATCTTAGCGTGCCACAGATCGACGCCCAGTCAATGCATTTGAGCGCGTCGCTGGATCAAATTTCCGACGATGATCCGAAACGGAACGAGAGCAAGAAGCGCCTGCGCCATTTTGACCATCCAGTCGGCAACTGCCAAAGAAACCCACAAAGGCTGAACAGAGCCATGGCCAAGCAGGGGAACCATCTCGTTTGCCCAGGAAACATCGTCCCCCGGAAAGACCGGCGTGAGGGTGGCCGAAAAGGCGATGCTGAAAAAGACGACGGTGTCGAAGATCGACCCGGCGATGCTCGCCCCCAGCGGTGGCAACCACCAGTTGTATTTCCGCAACTTGTTGAACACGGCAATGTCCATCAGCTGCGCCGAAAGGAACGCTGCGCCCGAGGCGATGGCGATGCGCAGCGTGGTCTTGTCCATGCCCGCCGCGATGACCGAGCAGATGACGCCGGTGACGAAGCCCGCAAACACGACCCGGCGCGCCGCTGTCGGGCCATAGATGCGGTTCATGATGTCGGTGACGAGGAAGGCGACCGGATAGGTCAGCGCCCCCCAGGTCAGCCAGCTGCCCAGCAGGTGCTGGACCAGGATGTTCGAGGCCACGACAACGATGGCCATGGCGATGACGCCAGGAAGGATGCGCGGCATTTCGGATTCCGTTTTTACAAGGTAGCGGCGACTCGGCCCCCGTTGAGGGGGCAGGGCCGCATAAGCCCCCGCCGGTGCTTCTGTCAATTGTCTGCTATGTCTACCTGACCGAAAGGGCGGATGCACCCGGCGCCTCGGTCACGCGATACTCGACCAGTTGGGTGCGCTGGAAGCGGCTGAAATTGTCGTCCGAGATCATGGTGACGACGATGCCCTGCCCGTCATCCCAGACCGAGATCCCCTCGAGATTGTCATATTGCAGCGGCAGGGATGTCAGCAGCGTCTCCTCGTTCGAGACGCCCGCCTCGGTCAGGTCAAAGCGGCGGACGCGGCTGCGGAAACCCAAGAGGCCCATGAAATCGCGTTCGAGCAGATAGAAGCGCCCGTCCGGGCCGATATCGGCATCGACGGCAAGAAAATTGCCCTGGCGCGGGATCGAGAAGGGCTGGTCCCATTCCCCGTCTCGGAAACGCCAGACCGGGAACGGCCGCTTCATCGCGCCCGAGCGTTCGGGCAGCGTCAGAAGCGTCCCGTCATCGAGGATCGCCAGCGATTCCAGTGAGGAGTTTCGCTGCATGTCCTTGAAGGCCTGCGGCCGGGGCAGAACCTTGGCCGGGGAATCGGGCGTGTCATGGCCGACCACGCGCGTCAGCCCCTCATAGCTGATCCAGATGCGCCCATCCTTGCCGACCGCCAGCCCTTCGCTGTCGCCGCGCCAGCCGGGGCTGAGGGGGCGCCCCTCACTGTCCTTCAGCCGCGCATGGCCGTCGGCGAGAATCTCGGTGATCCGGCCATCGCCATCGCGCTCGATCCGGCCCCAGCGCAGGGTCGCGCGGTCCGAAAGTGCGGTGAAGCGCTGGCCCTGCTGGTCGATATGCAGGCCGGAGAAGCCGCCGAAATCCGCCTCGTCGATCTGCCAGGTGAAGGTGTCGAGATGGGTGACGTGCGCGGTCCCGCCCGTGGCCGGGGCGCCCGGTTCCGCCGCGCAGGAATGCGACAGCGTCACCAGCGCGATCAGGCCGGCCAGCCCGACCCCGCTGACCAGCCGGCGAAGTCCGAGGCCCTGCAACCCGTCTGCCCCGGTCAGCGCGCGACGGCAGTGGCTTGGCATTGTCGCGGCATCTCGCTGAGGCGATAGCTCCGGGGGTGGCGATAGTTCGGGTCCGGCGGAACGGGCTTCACCCGGCTCGGGTCGATGCGGTTGCGGATCCATTCCGCCGCCTCCTCGCAGCCATCGCCGCGCGGGGGCGGATCCTGCTGCTGGCAGACCGAACCGGCCGGGCAGCCCAGCCGGACGTGGAAGTGATAGTCATGCCCGTTGATCGGGCGGACCTTGCGCAGCCAGGCGCGGTTGCCGGTCTCCATCTGGCACATGGCCACCTTGGCGACCGGGTCGATGAAGATACGCTCGACCCTCGGGTCGCGGGCCGCGGCGCGGATGATCGCCATATGCGAGGGCGACCAATAGCCCGAGGGTGCCGTTCCCGCGCGGTTGACCACCGAGACCGAGGAAAGCTTCTCGCGCTGCGCCGGGCTGAGGCGCAGGCTTTGCGGCGGCAGCATCCAGATATCGGCATCCAGCCCCATCTGGTGGCTGGCATGACCCGTCACCATCGGGCCGCCGCGCGCCTGGCTCATATCGCCGAT
>Ga0182739_1000731_pt1 | contig 38766 bp, 32 predicted proteins | sample eDN5th30CBELigBY_FD_128873 | JGI IMG/M metagenome (GOLD analysis project Ga0182739, IMG submission 128873) | Enriched backyard soil microbial communities from Emeryville, California, USA - eDNA 5th pass 30_C BE-Lig BY (version 2) (version 2) | ecosystem: Environmental > Terrestrial > Soil >... | reverse complement strand
GCAGCCGCCACTGCCAGACGGCCAGCAGCGGGAACATGCCGGGTTCCCCTGCCCTGAGCCGGGCCATCAACCGCGTCTCAAAGCCATGTTCGGCGCGCGTCACGTCGTGCGGCGGGGCCTCCCGGGCCTTCGCGAAAAGTTGATCAAGCAAGGAATCGTTCATTTCAGATGAAAAATTTTCTTCAACGCAAGGCGCGCCCGAAAGGCGCGAAGCTTCACGGCGGATTCACTCCACCCCGTCAACCCGGCGACTTCGCGGAGGCTCCGCCCCTCCAGTTCCAGCAGGGTCAGGATCAGGCGCTCCTTCGGCTTGAGCCGGGCGAATGCGATTTCCACCCGCTCCCGGGCGTCGTCCGCCGAGAGGGTGTCCGGCGCGGGGAGGTCGACCGACTCGACCGGAACGCTCTGGAATAGACGGAATTTCTGCTGCCGCCGCACAAAGTCGTAGCAGGCGTGGACGGCGATCTTGACGAGCCAATGTTCGAAGGGAGCCTCCGCCCGGAACTGTTCAAGCCGCTGCCAGGCGCGGATGAAGACCTCCTGTGCGAGATCGTCGATCTGGTGCGCATCGCGGGAAAACCGGGCGGCCAGTGAAAGGATGCGGCTCTTGTGCCGGGTGACGAGGTCTTCGAAGGCAGCCTCATCCCCTTCGAGCGAAGAGCGCACGAGTTCTTCATCGGGTAACGAGTCTGGGGCTCGGCATCGCAAAGGGAAGCAGCGTTTCTAATTGAGATCCCAAGGTTGCGGACTTCGGCGCGCGGGTCAATACCGGAAGTCCGCAACCGGGAGATTGGTTGGTTATTCGTCCCCGCCGTCGTCCTGGGCATCAGCCGAAGGTTTCGAGTGGTCGGCCTTGGGTGGGCGCGGTCCGCGCGGGTGCATCCCCCGCCCTTCACGGTTGCCCATCCGGCTCAACGCGCCGCGAAGCAACTGGTCGGAAGCTCCTTCGAGCGACGAGAGGCGTTCCACCTGCTCGGGCGTCAGGGTCGCCTTGATCTTGGAAAAGAGCTGGGCTTTCTGAACGGCGAGGTCGGCCTCCGTCGTGGCGAGGTCGCTCGCCTTGGCGCGGATCGCGGTTTCATCAACCGGGGTCGCTTCGGCGGCCTTCGAAAGTTCCTTGCGCGCTCCGTCGAGTTTTTCCAGGAGCGGCTGGAGCGTCGGGCGCGTCTCGCGCAGGAGGTTCTGGATCGTCTGGCGCTGTTCGTCGGTCAGGTTCAACTGCGAGCCGACATGGCCGAACCCGCCTGCGCCGCGCATCCGGTCGCCGCCGCGGGGACGCTGGCGGTCCGCCCGCTTCCGGTCGCGCTTGTTCGCCTTGTCGGCCTTGGAGCCGGTGTCGGAAGCGGTCGCCGCCGCCTCAGGCGACGAAGCGGCATCCTGCGCGACGAGCAGCGGAGTGGAGAAGGAGACGGCGGTCGCCGCGGCGACCAACAGGGTGAGGAGATTGGTTTTCTTCATATACCCATCAGGACGCGGGCGAATGGCAAAAGGTTTCATCTTTTTTTCCACGGCAGATTTCGTCGACCCCGCACCGGAGCGCCGTCACCGCCTGGGTGATCTGCGCCGGGGTGATGCAGTAGGGCGGCATCAGCAGCACGGTGTCGCGCACGGGCCGGGTCAAAAGACCGTAGCGACGGGCGGCGACACAGACATGATGCCCGGTCTGGAGCCGCCAGTCAAAGGCTTCCCCCGATTCCTGCACCACTTCGAAGGCGGCGATCATCCCGCACTGGCGGACGGCGCGGACATTCGGATGCCCCTCCAGCAGGCGGAGTTCGGCGGCAAGGTGGGCGATCTTCGGCTGCAACCCTTCGAGCACCTTCTCCTCGCGAAAGACTTCCAGCGAAGCGAGCGCGACCGCGCACCCGAGCTGGCTTCCCGAGTAGGTGTGGCCGTAAAAGAAGCTCTTCATCTCCGAATAGTCGCCCAGGAAAGCTTCATAGATCCGCGCGCTGGCCAGGGTCGCCGCCAGCGGGAGGTACCCGCCGGAAATTCCCTTCGCCACGGCCACCAGATCGGGGCGCACCTTTTCGTGTTCACACGCAAAAAAAGTGCCGGTGCGGCCAAACCCGGTCATCACCTCATCCGCGATCAGGAAAACATCGTGCCGGTCGCACCACTCCCGCAGCCGTGCAAGCATCCCCGTGGGCCAGAACTGCATCCCGGCCGCCCCCTGGACCAGCGGTTCGATGACCACGGCGGCAACCCGCGCGGGGTCGATCGTCCCTTCCTTCACGCCGGCCAGCAGTTCGTCGAGCGAGCCGACATGATCGACCGGAAAATGGTAGGCCGAAAAGCGCCCGTGAAAGAGCGGCACGCCGCCGAGGCTGCTCGCTCCCATCGTGTCGCCGTGGTACGCCCCGTGAAACGCCACAAACCGGTTGCGCTCCGGCGTCCCCTCGTGCTGGCGACACTGGATCGCCATCTTGACCGCGGCCTCGATGGCGGTGCTTCCGTTGTCGGAATAAAAAACGCGCGCCAGCGGCGGCCCGGCAAAGTCGTCGTAGTCCCACAGGGCAAGGAGTTCCTTCGCCAGCGCAATCGCGGGCGGGTTGGTAAACCCGAGAAAGGAGGTATGGGCGACCCGGTCGAGCTGGGCGCGCAACGCCGCGTCGAGCTTCGGGTGGCGGTGGCCGTGCAGGTTGGTCCAGATCGACGCATTGCCGTCGATGTAGCTGCGCCCTTCGCTGTCGCGCAGGAGAGCCCCCTCGCCTTCCACGAGCACGAGCGGCTCGTGCCCGGGGGCGCACCAGTCGCGCATCTGCGTGAACGGGTGCCAGAGGTAGCGCCGGTCGTCGGCGCAAAGCCGGGCGGTTTCGTCGTTCATGGCGCGTCGTCCCCGTCGGTTTCGCCCGCTTCGCCTTCCTCCCAGTGGCCGCCCCGGTCGAGGATCATCTTTTCGATCTGCACCACCTCCTCGTAGGCCGCGCGGCGACGCTGGTACTTGCGAAAGAGGACATCGCGCAGGGTGATCAGGTCGTCCATCAGCGGCGGTTCGTGGTAGGTCCAGTCGGGGTCGTCCCGAAGCTTGCTCTGGATGCGCCAGATACCGCCAAATTTCGTGGCGCGTACTTCGCGTTTCTCCCTCTCGGGAGTGCGTTCGGTCCAAACGTGCTTGTTGTGCATGAAAAAAATTGCGGTTTCACCAGTTCCAGCAGAAACTTCGCCCACTTTGAAGGAACTTGGCAAAATCATTTTATATCTCCTCGCCACCGTCGTGCTCGGCGCGCTGCTGGCCTCCCCCCTTTACTGGGGGGCGCAGTGGCTGGCGGGCCTCGGCATCCTGCCGTGGCTGGCGGAGTTTCCGTACCGGAAGTTCTTTCATCGCGGGCTGCTGGTGGCGGCGATCGTGCTGCTCTGGCCGACGGCCCGGTGGCTTTCGATCCCGAGTGTGGCGGAACTCGGGCTTCAACGCAACCCCCGCCGCTGGAACGATCTCGCGTTCGGCTTTGCCGCCTCGTTTCTGGTGATGGTGGTGCTGGCGATCGCGCTGATTTACTTTGATGTCTACCGGGTCCGCAGCACGATCCACTGGAACCAGCTTCTCAAGGTCGCAACCTCCGCTGTCGTCGTTTCGCTGCTGGAGGAGGGGTTGTTTCGCGGGGCGATCCTCGGCCTGCTGGTCCGGACGATGGCGTGGCGACCGGCGCTTTTCTGGGTCTCCGCGATCTACTCGATCGTCCACTTCCTCAAACCCGAGCAACACCTCCCCGCCGACCATACGATCGGCCTCTTTACCGGTTTTCTCCTGATCCCCGGCGCGTTCGGGCAGTTTCAGGAACCGTGGCTGGTGCTTGGCGGTTTCGTCACCCTCTTTTTGGTCGGCTGGATTCTCGGCTGGACGCGGATCAGGCTCAACTCGCTCTGGATGGCGATCGGTCTTCACGCCGGGTGGATCTTCGGGACCATGGGCTTTACCAAGATCGGCCGCCGCCACGTTAAGGAGATGCTCCCGTGGCTCGGCCAGAACCTCAATGTCGGGATCATCTCGATCTTCATGGTCCTCCTTACCGGGGTGATCGTCTGGTGGTGGATCACCCGCCGGCGGGCGCCCGCTGCTTCGTCATGACGTGGCTCGTTCCACCGCTCCGGCATCTCGGCAACCGGGTTCTCGACCTGCTCTACCCGCCTTACTGCACGGTTTGCCGCGCCCCGGCAGAGGCCCGGCTCCATCTCTGCCCGGAATGCCTCGCCGCAGCGCCGAAGGTGTGCGAGCCATTCTGCGAAATCTGCTCCACGCCGTTTGAAGGGGCGATTCACAGCGCGATGACCTGCCCGGCCTGTCGGGACGAGCCGCGCGTGTTTGACTTTGCCGTGGCCGCCCGCCGCAGCCAGGGGGTCGTCCGCGAGTGCATCCACCGGTTCAAGTACGACAACCATTTTCACCTGCGCCTGCCGCTCGCCCGGTGGCTGGCGGAGACGCTCGGCGACCGGCGGCTCACCGGCACGCCGTGGAAAGCGCTCGTCCCGGTGCCGCTCCACCCGTTGCGCGAGCGCGAACGCGGGTTCAACCAGTCGGCCATCCTCGCCGGGCTGCTGGCGCAGGAGAGCGGGCTGCCGGTCGCCGCCCTCCTCCGGCGGACCCGGTTTACCCGGTCGCAAACCCGGCTCGGAAAAGTCGACCGCAGCGAAAACTTGCGCAATGCCTTCGAATTGCGCCAGAGTAGGGACGTGCGCCATCACCATTTTCTTTTGATCGACGACGTTCTGACCACCGGGACGACCGTCAACGCCTGCGCCCGGGTCCTGAAACGGGCGGGGGCGGCTTCCGTCGGTGTCCTCACCGTAGCGCGCGCTTAAAACCATCGTTTTTTCTCTCTATGGGCATTTTCCAACGCCGGGTTTTCACCTCCAAAAGCAAACACAAGAAAGTCGAGATCCCGCAGGGCCTCTGGGAAAAATGCCCCGGCTGCGGAGAGGTGATCCACAGCCTTGAACTGATCGAAAACCTGCGCGTCTGCCCCAAGTGCGACGAACATTTCACCCTCGGCGCGTACGACCGGCTCAACCAACTGCTCGACGCCGGTTCGTTTGAAGAGCACGACAAGGGGATGCTCTCGGTCGATACCCTCAAATTCCAGGGGATGGCCGCCTACACCGAACGGCTCCAGACCTACCGCGACCGGACCGGCCTCAACGAAGCGTTTGTCGGCGGCCTCGGGTCGATCGAAGGGCGACAGGTCGCCATCGGCGTCATGGATTTCCGCTTTCTTGCCGCAACCATGGGAGCCGTGGTCGGCGAAAAAATCACCCGGCTGGTGGAGACCGCCACGCGGGAAAAAACGGCGGTCATTCTCTTCTCCGCCTCGGGCGGCGCGCGGATGTATGAAGGGATGTTCAGCCTGCTCCAGATGGCGAAGACGTGCGGCGCGCTCGCCCGCCATTCGCAGGCGCATCTTCCGTACCTTTCCGTCCTGACCCATCCGACCACCGGGGGGGTGAGCGCCAGTTTCGCCACGGTCGGCGACATCAACCTCGCCGAACCGAAGGCGATGATCGGCTTTGCCGGGCCGCGCGTGATCCGCGAAACAACCCACCAGGATCTCCCGTCGAACTTCCAGACGGCGGAATTCCTCGAAAGCCACGGTTTGATCGACCGGATCGTTCACCGCAAGAAGATGCGCGAAACGCTCTCCACGTTGCTCCGTTTCCTGCTTCCTTAAAAAAGGATAGCGCCCTTTTTTTCCTATAAAATCCGTGAACTACGACGAAGCCGTCGCGTGGCTCTATTCCACGCAGGAGGTGGGGATCAAGCTCGGGCTGGAAAGCTTCCGCAGAGTGGTGGAAGCCCTCGGGCTGGAATCATGGCTGGCCGGAGAGCCGCCCCCCGGCGCGGCAATGCGGCGGCGGGTGATCTTTCACATCGCCGGGACCAACGGGAAGGGCTCGGTCTGCGCCCTGCTCGACGCCCTCTGCCGCGAAGCCGGGTACCGCACGGGGCTCTTTACCTCGCCGCACCTGATCACCTACCGCGAGCGGGTTCGCCTCGACGGGGTGATGATCCCGGAAACCGAGGTCGCCCGGCTGCTGCACCGCATCCGCAGCGTGACGGAGACCAAGGGGCTCAAGCCGACCTTTTTTGAGATCACCACCGCGCTGGCGCTCCTCTGGTTTGAGGAGCAGGAGGCCGAAATGGTGGTGCTGGAGACCGGGCTCGGCGGGCGGCTCGACGCCACCAACGTCGTGCGGCCGACCGTCTCGGTGCTGACGCCGATCAGCCTCGACCATCACCAGTACCTCGGCAACACGCTCGAAGCGGTGGCCGGGGAAAAGGCGGGGATCATCAAGCACCGGCGGCCCGTCTTGAGCGCGCGGCAGCCGAAAAGCGCGGCCAAAGTGATCGCGGAAAAGAGCCACATCATGGCCGCGCCGCTCGCCTGGGCGCTGGAGCCGGTCGAAGAAGAGGTCGCCCTTGCCGGAAGCCACCAGAAGCTCAACGCCTCCCTCGCGCTGGCCGCCCTCGGGGCCGCGGAAGTGACGCTGGCGGACGAAGTGGTCCGCGCGGGGCTCAAGCGGGTCAGTTGGCCGGGGCGTTTCCAGCGGATCGCCAAACCGGGGCGACCCGAATGGATCATCGACGGCGCTCATAACGAGGCGGCGGCGGAACGGCTGGTCGCCACCTGGCACGAAGTTTTCGGCGAAGAAAAACCGGTCGTGATCCTCGGTGCGCTCGCGGACAAGAAAGTCGAGGAGATCTGCCGGAAGTTCGCCCCGTTAAGCCCCGATTTCGTGGTCGCCCCGGTCCGCAATCACCGCTCCTGCACCCCGAAAGCGCTGGCGGCCATCCTGCTGGAGGTCGCCCCGCAGGTCAACTGCACCATCTGCGAAACGCTGGAAGCCGCGCTCGAATGGGCCGACGCCAAGGCCGCCGCCGAAGGGCGACGGGTGCTGGTGACCGGCTCGTTTTTCCTCGTCGGCCAGGTGCTGGCGCTCTCGGAAGGGACATCGCTCGAAGAGGTCAGCTCCCAGTAGGAGAGCCCCAAGGGGGCGGCTCTCCCCCCGGCCCGGGTATTACGGCCGCCGTTCGCGAATCGCTGCGAGAAGATCAGCCACGACCTCGCCCCGCGGGCGCGCGCCGAGGTTCCCCTTCCCGTGGACGCGGACGCTGACCGCCCCGGCTTCCAGGTCGCGGTGGCCGAGCACGAGCATCGTATGTACCTTGGCCTGTTCGGCGTGGAGCACCTTTCCCTTGATGTTGTCGCTGGTGGCGTCGAGTTCCGCCCGGACCCCGGCGGCGCGGAGTTCCGCCTGAATCTCCTTCGCGTAGTCGACCAGCGGCTCTTCCGTCCCGATCGGCAGGATGCGGACCTGCACCGGCGAAAGCCAGAGCGGGAAGTTGGCGGCGTAGTGTTCGATCAGGAACGCGATGAAACGTTCGTGCGTCCCGAGCGGTGCGCGGTGGATGCAGAGCGGTGTCTTCTCCGTGTTGTCGCGGTCGCGGTAGACCAGCCCGAAGCGGCGGGGGACGGCGAAATCGACCTGATTGGTCGCGATCGTGAACTCCCGGCCGATGGCGCTCCAGACCTGCACGTCGATCTTCGGCCCGTAAAACGCCCCTTCGTCGGGGACTTCCACGTAGTCGATCCCCGAACGGATCAGCACCCGGCGGACCATCTCCTCGGTCTTGAGCCAGAGTTCCGGCTCGTTGACATACTTCTGGCCGAGCTTGGCGGGGTCGTGCGTGGAAAAGCGCATCCGGTACTTCTCCAACCCGAAGATTTTGAAATACTTCAGGTACATCGCGTTGACCGCGTTGAACTCCTCCTCAAACTGTTCCTCCGTGCAGTAGATGTGCGCGTCGTTCATCTGCATGCTGCGCACCCGCATCAACCCGAGCAGTTCGCCCGACTGTTCGTAACGGTAACAGGTCCCGTACTCCGCCAGCCGCAGCGGCAGGTCGCGGTAGCTGCGCGGCACCGCACCGAAGATCTTGTGATGGTGCGGGCAGTTCATCGCCTTGAGGTAGTAGCGATCCGCCGGACGGGCGGCGATCAGCTTCTCCACCTCTTCAAAGAGCCGGTCGACCTGCGCATCGTCATACCCGGCGACCTCGCCCTTGGGCGCGTCCTCGCGCAGTTGGTTGCGCTCCTTCTCGTCCCGCTGCGCGCCGTGTTCATCGGGCAGGACCATCGGCGGAAACATCGAGTCGGCGTAATACGGCAGGTGCCCGCTGGTGAGATACATGTTTTCCCGCGCCAGATGGGGTGTGCGGACCCGTTCGTACCCGGCGGCAAACTCGGTCTCCTTGGCGAGGCGTTCGAGTTCCTCGATCAACACCGTCCCGCGCGGCAGCCAGAGCGGCAGCCCGGGGCCGACATCGTCGTCAAAAGTGAAAAGCTCCAGTTCCTTGCCGAGCTTGCGGTGGTCGCGCTTTTTCGCCTCCTCCAGCATGGTGAAGTAGGCGTCCAGCTCGGTCTTGTTCTTGAACGCGGTCCCATAAACCCGCTGAAGCTGCGGGTTGCGCTCGTCGCCCTTGTAGTAGGCGCTGGCGACGTGCGTCAGCTTGAACGCGCCGATGTTGCGGGTCCGCATGACATGCGGCCCGGCGCAGAGATCGATGAACTCGCCGTTTTTGTAGAGCGAAATCTCCTCCCCCTCGGGAATCCCTTCGACGATGTCGAGCTTGAAGCGGCTCGGCTCCGGGCGTTCCGAAAGCGCGGAGAGCCGCCCCTTGCGCCCCAGTTCCAGCGCCTCTTCGCGGCTGACCACGATCCGCTCAAACGGCTGGTTCGCCTTGGTGATCCGCTTCATTGCCTCCTCAATCTTCGGGAAATCGTCCGGCGTGATCCGGTGGTCAAGGTCGAGATCGTAGTAAAAACCGTTTTCCACCGGCGGCCCGGCGGCGAACTGCGCCTGCGGCCAGATCTCCAGGATCGCCGTCGCCAGAACGTGCGCGGCGGAGTGCCGCAACCGTTCCAGGTCGGTCATCTGCTGACGTTGTTCCAGGGTTTTGCGTTCGGATTGAGTTTCGGCCATGGGAAAAGGGAACTATTTTAAGGCAGCCAACCCTTTGATGTCGATCAGCTTCAACCACTTTTTGAGCTTCTCCGGCTCGCCATTGGTGTATTCGATCTGCACAAAGTAGCGCTGGCCGACGAAGACGGAGAGCGAACTGGTCTTTGCCGCCTTGCTGTAGTGCTCAAACGCGCGCATCCCGTCGACCTCCACCCGGCGGTCGTAGCCGTCGTCGGTCTCCGAACTGGCGGGCCATTCTTCGGAGGGCGACTCGAAGTAATCGCGGTTGTTGGTCGAGTCGAGGATCGTGATCACCACCCGCGGTGCGTCGTCCTCCTCCCCCTTGTAATAGATGCGCCGTGCGGAACTTAAGCGCACCGCGTCGGTATCGGTGGTGTTGCCGGTCGGCGCTTCGGCCTTCCACCGCAGCGGCGGCACCGGCAGAAACGCGATCAGTTTCTCAAAGCCGACCAGCGGCACCTCCTCCGCGACCGGCTCCTCCACCCGGGGAAGCAGCGAGGGGAACGGACTCTGAGCCACGAGGGACGAGGCTCCCGCGAGCATGGCGACGGTTGCAAGACAACAGGCAATCCTCATAACCCCCAATCTGCGGCCAGTCGCGGTACGAAGTCAAATTCTCACTTGCTCGTGCCCTTCCTTCGCCCCCGACATCAACCCCGGGACACCGCCGCCACCAGATCGGCCGCCCTCGCCCGCAAACCGGCCCAATCCTCCTGCTCCAGCACCGCCGCATTGACCAGGCACGAGCCGACCCCGAGCGCCGCACACCCCGCCGCGAAGTAGGCCGCAGCATTTTCGCGCGTGACCCCGCCGGTCGGGACGATCCGGAGTTGCGGCATCGGCGCGAGAAGGTTTTTGACATATCCCGGCCCGAGCTGATCCGCCGGGAAAAGCTTGATGAAATCCGCCCCGCATTCATGGGCGACCAACGCCTCCGTCGGCGTGTAGGCTCCGCTGAAGACCGGCACGCCGTAGCGGTGGCAAAGCGAGATCACTTCCGGGCGGAACACCGGCGTCACCACAAACTGCGCCCCGGCCAACAACGCCGCGCGGGCGGTTTCGGGATCGAGCACCGTCCCGACGCCGATCACGATGGGCGGCCCCAGCGTCCGCGCCACTTCCGCGATCGCCTCCAGCGCGCCCGGCGTCGTCATGGAAATTTCCATCGTCGGCACCCCGCCCGCGCAAAGCGCCTCCGCCGCCTTGAGCAGCCGGTCCGGACGATCCGCACGGATAATGGCGATGATCCCCGGATTGAGCAGGCGGTCGATGATCTCCAGTTTGTTCATAAGTAAGAAGAAAGTGATAAAAGAGGGATCGTCCTTTCCAGATTCCGAAGGAAGGCCGACCCAAACGCCGCCTCCTAACCGCCTCCCTACTCCGGCGCGAGGATGCGGGTCAACTCCTTGATCAGCAGCGGCCCGGCGGTCTGGAGTTCCCGGCGGTGGAGTTCCGTCAGGCTTCCGAGCCGTTCCCGGCCCTGCGCGGTCAGCTTCAGGTAAACCTGCCTGCGGTCCTCCTCGGAGGCAACCCGCTGGGCGAATCCTGCCGTTTCGAGCCGGTTGGCCAGCTCCACTGCCGCGTGGGCGGCGACCTGCAGCCGTTCGGATAGCTCCCCGATCGTCACCCCGTTGCGACCCGGGAAGCCTTCCATCGCCAACAGCGCCTGGTGTTGCTGCGGGGTCAGGCCGTGTTGTTTGGCCGCCCGCTCGCTGAAGCGGAGAAACTTGCGCAGTTCATACCGGAACGCCGCCAGCTTTTCATATTCTTCTTTCTTTAGGGGCATGAAAATTTTCAGATGAACGGCGGGACGACGGCACGCCCGCCAGTCCATCACCTTACCCGGCTGGCAACCTTTGGGAAAGAGAGCATGGTTATTTTAATTTCCTATCACCATGATCCTAAATGCCTTATTCATCCGATTGCACTTGACCCGTCGGGAACCGCGCGAGCAGGATCAACGGCGCGGTTCCGGCAACACGGCATCCGCGTTTTTTTCCTTTCCCAATGGCTGACGCTTCATCCTCAGATTCTCAAGGGTGCATCCTCTCGCGGCGCGACGGGACGGTCGCCATCGTGACGCTCTCGCACCCCGGGCGGCTCAACGCCATCACCGTCGCGATGTGGCGCGAACTCTCGGCGGTCGTGACGCGGCTGGGAACGCAGGAAGGGTTGCGCGCCATCATCGTGGAAGGGGCGGGCGGGAACTTCGCCGCCGGGGCGGATATTCGCGAATTTCCAAAAGAGCGGGCCGATCTCGATTCGGTATTCCGCTACCATGAAGAAATCCTCGCCCCGGCCCTCCATGCCCTTGCCCATTGTCCGGTGCCGACGATCGCCGCGATCGAAGGGGTCTGCGTCGGCGGCGGGCTGGAGATTGCCTGTTCGTGCGATCTGCGGATCGCCGGGCGTTCGGCGACGTTCGGCGCGCCGATCAACCGCCTCGGCTTCCCGATGGCGCCGGAGGAACTCTCCACCATTCTGCGGGTGGCAAACCGGACGGTCGCGCTGGAGCTGTTGCTCGAAGGACGCGTGATCCCCGCATCCGACGCGGCGGCCAAGGGGCTTCTTACCCGCATCGTGGAGGACGGCACCGCGTTCGACCAGGCATGGCAATCGGCCAAAGCGATCGGACGGGGAGCCGTGCTCGCAGCCCGGTGGAACAAGGCTTCCCTCAACCGTCTTTGCCCCGTGGCGGAGCCGATGAGCCGGGAGGAACGGCTCGCCTTCTATACCGCCTGGGCGGAGAGCGCCGACCACCGCGAAGGGGTCCGCGCCTTTCTCGAAAAACGCCCCCCGGAGTTTTCCTGATCTTCCTTTTGTTTTTGTCATGAACCTCGCCACCGCCCTCGAAGCCAACCCTCCCGCCGACCTCAACGCACCCTGCATCCATGCCGCCTGCGGGCGCATCTACTCGTGGAGGGAGGTTCGCGATACCACCGCCCGGCTCACCGCCCTGCTCCTTTCCCTCAAGCTCCCGGCGGATGCCCGTGTCGCCGTGCAGGTGGAGAAATCGCCCGAAGCGCTTTTCCTTTACCTCGCCGTCCTGCGGGCGGGCCTGGTCTATCTGCCGCTCAACACCGCCTACCGGGAAAAAGAGATGGCCTATTTTCTGGAGGATGCCGCCCCTTCGGTGGTCGTCGCTTCGGGTGCGTCGGCCCCGTGGGTCGCCCCGCTCGTACCGCCGGGGGCGCGCCTCTTCACGCTGGAGGAGGATGGGAACGGCTCGCTGATGGAAGCGGCAGCCCCCTTCCCCGCCGACGCCCCCGCCGTGGAACGCAAAGCCGACGATCTCGCCGCGATCCTCTACACCTCCGGCACCACGGGTCGCAGCAAGGGGGCGATGCTGACGCACGGCAACCTCCTCTCCAATGCGCAGACCCTCCATGAAGCCTGGGGCTGGCGCAGCGACGATGTGCTCCTCCACGCGCTGCCGATCTTTCACGCTCACGGCCTTTTCGTCGCCGCGCAGGGGGCGCTGCTCGCCGGAGCGCAGATGCTCTGGTTCCCCAAGTTCAACGCGGGCGAGGTGCTGGCCGCCCTTCCCCGGGCCACGGTGATGATGGGGGTGCCGACCTTTTACGTCCGACTGCTGGCCGACCCGGGGCTGACCCGGGAGCGCTGCGCCGGGATGCGGCTCTTTATCTCCGGCTCCGCGCCGCTTTTGGCGGAAACGTTTGCCGCCTTCCGCGAACGGACCGGCCACACGATCCTCGAACGCTACGGCATGACCGAGACGATCATGCTCGTCTCCAACCCGTACGACCCGGCGAAGGGGGAACGGCTCGCCGGGACGGTCGGGATGCCGCTGCCGGGGGTGGAAGCCCGCGTCGTCAATGCAGCGGGCGAACCGTGCGCCCCGGGAGAAATCGGCGCGATCCAGGTCCGGGGGCCCAACGTGTTCAAGGGTTACTGGCAGATGCCGGAGAAGACCAAAGAAGAATTCACCGCCGACGGCTGGTTCAAGACCGGCGACCTGGGCCGCTGGGGCGGCGAGACCGCCGGACGGACTGCGCCGGACCATTACCTGACCATCGTGGGCCGGAGCAAGGAGTTGATCATCTGCGGCGGCTACAACGTCTATCCCAAGGAGATCGAAGGGTACATCAACGAACTCCCGGGCGTGGCGGAGAGCGCCGTGTTCGGCGTCCGCCACCCGGACTTCGGCGAAGCGGTCGCCGCTGCGGTCGTTCCGCAAGCCGGGGCGCAGCTCGACCCCGAAGCGATGAAAGAGACCCTCAAGAGCCGGATGGCCAACTTCAAGGCCCCCAAGCAGATCCACCTCCTGCCGGAACTGCCCCGCAACGCCATGGGCAAGGTGCAGAAGAACCGGTTGCAGGAAGAGTTCAACCCGGCACGCTGACCGCCGGAGGAATGAACGCGCCCTAAAACGCAAACCCGAGGCTGAAGTGGAATGCCCCGATCGGCTGGTAATCCTTCCGGACCGGATTGAAGCCGTAGTCGATCCGCACGGGGCCGATCGGGAGCATGTAACGCAGCCCCGCGCCGACGGCGATGCCGGTGGTCCCGAAGCCGCTGCCGAGGGTGTGGCCGACGGTTCCGGCGTCAAAGAAGACAGCCCCTTTAAGGTTCTGGTAGATCGGGAAAATGTTTTCGACGTTGAAGGTGGTGAAGGTCTCGCCGCCGATGGAATGGCCAAAGCGGTCCTTCGGCCCCATGCTCCGCTCGACGTAACTGCGGATGGAACGGCTTCCGCCGTTGAAAAAACGTTCATCGATCGGGAGCCGCCCGTCGCCGATGCCGGTGATGAGCCCCGCGCGCAGCCCGACGGCGAGGAGGGTTTTGCCGATCGGCTGGTAGTATGAGATGCGCCCGGTGGTTCGGAAGAAGCTGATGGAACTGCCAAAGGCGGAGTGTGCAAAATCGCTCGACCCGGTGATGACCCACCCCTGCGAGGGGTTGAGCGCGCTGTTGCGGTAGTCGAGGGTGAATGACGCGCCGAGGCTGTTGGCAAAGTAGCTGGTGCTGCCGAGGTCGTTGGGATCGATATTCCCGGTGTTGTTGATCTGCACCCCGCGCGCGAGGATGAAGGCGGCGATCTCAAGGTGCTCGCCGAATTTCCGCGAGACCTGGGTGTGGATGCCCGATTCCAGCTTGGAGTAATCCTTGAAATCCTGGCTCATCGCGTAAAGCCGCAGACGCAGGGTGTAGTCGTTGTTCCAGAACCACGGGTCGGTGTAAAGAATGTCGCCCCGCAGGAGGTTCTGGGCGATTTCGGCGTTGATCGAAAGCGGACGCCCGTAGCCGAAGAGGTTGCGGTCGATGTAACGCGCGCCGATGATCGCCCCTTCCAGCGAGCCATACCCGAGCGCGAAGCCGACCTCCCGCGCTTTCGCTTCGCGGACCTTGAACTTCAGCTTCACCTCGTCGTTCGGGAGCGCCTCCTGCTGGAGGTGGAGCGTGGTGAAAAGGCCGGTCGCCATCAGCTTGCGGTAACGTTCGTCAATCACCACCGGGGTGTACGGTTTCCCCTTGAGGTCGCTGAACCGGTTTTCGAGGAATTGGGGCCGGAGCCGTTGCAGCCCTTCCTGTTCCACGCCGTCGAAATGGTAGAGGTGCCCGGAGTCGATGGTAAAATGGACCGGCACCTGTCCGTCGAGGGCGAGGGCGGGGTCGCTCTCGGTCTTGACCTTGACCTTGAAGTAACCGCGCGTGCGGTAGAAGTAGACCACCTTTCGCTCCAGCGCGATGACCGCCTGCGGCGTGTACGGCTTGCTGGTGATCGGTTCCAGCTCGGCGAGCAGCCCGCTATCCGGGCGGAAGACGAGGTCGCCGCTGAAGGTGATCTTACCGAACCGGTAGGCGATCCCTTCATAGATATAGACGGTGATGTCGGCGCGGGTGAAGTCGGGCGAGATCGTGACCTCGGCGTCGTCGACGATGGCGTCCAGATACCCTTCCGCCGCGTAAAGCCCGCGAAGGTGGTCGATGGCGCTTTCGACTTCGGCCTGATCGTACGCGATCACCTTTTTTCCTTCGGTGGCGGCCTGTTCCTTCGTGCCGGTGAAGTATTCAAGGAGCGTACCATCGGGGATCGTTTCGTTGCCGAGGAAGGCGACGGTGCCGAGCCGGGTGAACGGGCCTTCGCGGATGGTGAGCCGCAGGGTGTTGCCGGGGCCGATCGCCCACGCCACCTCCACCTGCGAATACCCTTTCTTGCGGTAATGGAGACCGAGGAAAAAGGCGGCGTCATCCGCCAGCGCGGGGGTGAGCGCCCCCTCCTCCGCAATGGCGATGAGCGGTTCACTCAGCGCGGTGCGGATCTCCTCTTCGGTCAGGTGTTCGTTACCGACGAGCACCAGCGGGATCTTCGCCGGGACCGGTTCGGGCGTTGCGGCGGGGGTCGGCGTCGGCGCAGGGGCCGACGGGACCGGAAGCTGCGCGCTGGCAAGGAAGGGAAGGAAGAGAAAAAGAAGGGCGAAGAGCCGGAAACGTGCGGGGAGGGATGGGAGAGGGATCATCGAAAACGGATCAGGTAACGGACTTCGGCGCGCGCGTCGCCTTCCAGGTCGATTCCCGCGCCGACCTCCACCTGGTCGGTCACGCGGAAGCTTCCGCCGATCTGCTGGCGGCCGGTACGGGGGTCGACGCTGCCGACGTCGAACTTGAAGCGGTCGGCGAAATCGTTCTGCGCCTTGACGGTGGGCGGCGGGCTCTTGCGTTTGAAGACCTTCCGGTAGAGGTCCTGCAACAGGAGGAACGCCGCGCGGCTGGCGAGCAGTTCGCTGTTGTCGCTGAATTCGGAGGTGGTCGCGCCGGTGGCGAGCAGGGCGACGATCTCCTCCTGCGGCAGTGGCGGCTGGCTGGTGAAGACGGTTTCGGGGTTTTCGGCGGTGCCGTAGATGTAGGCGTGGATGTTGTAGTTACGCAGGCGGGAGGTCCCGCTGATGTCGAGGGTCGGGTTGAACGGGTCGCCCGCGGTGAAGTAGACGTAGCCGTAGTCAATGTTGAGCGTGCTGAAGGGGAGCGAGGCGACAAAACCGCGGATGCTCGCGATCCCCTCCAGCGTCGGCGCAAGGCCGGTGCCGCCGACCTGGAGGTTGGTGTAGATCCGCCCGTTGGCGAGGTTGCTGCGGACGATGAACGGTTCGGTCGTCTTGATCGCGATGTCGAGCGTCCAGTCGCGGAACGGGGCTGCCGTGATGGAGGGAGGCGCGGAGGGGCCTTGCGCCGGTTTGGGCGCGGCGTTGCCGGGGAGCCCGATCGGGATGATCTGGATGTCGCGGAAGAAGCGGCTGCGGCGGATGCCGACGTTGCCGGTGACGGCGGCGGTCTTGAACGGCCCCCGGATGCGGATGTCGGAGTCCGCCCGGACGGTGACGCTGTCGTTGCGCAGCAGCAGGGTGCCGTCGGACTGGAGGTGGAGGTCGATCTCCGGGTTGGCCGGGTCCTTGAGCCCGAGGCCCCCCATGACGCGGAAGGGACCGCCCGCCAGCGACCCTTCGAAGCGGCGGAAGCTCAAAACATTGTTGGCGAACTGGAGGTCGAGCCGGAAATCGCTGATGCCGGGGAAGTTGCTGGCGGCGAAGCGGATGGCGGGAAGGTCGGCGGTGAGGCCGCCCCGGAAGGTCGGCGCTTCGAGCGTGCCGCCGACGGAGGCGTCAATGGCGAGGCTCCCTTCGATGTAGCGGAGCGCCGGGGTGAAGCGGGTCAGCACCGTGGCCGAAGAGCGGGGCAGGCGGATCGAAAAACGGACCGGCGTGGCAGGGTCGAGACCCCCCCGGTCGATCGTCTGCTGGAGCGGCAGCGGCACCTCTCCGGTGAAAAGGAGCGGGTTGAGACCGGGAATGGCGACGCTCCCATCGAGGGCGAGCCGGTCGTCGCGGTAAAGCAGGCGGGCGCTGACGTGCGACGGATCGACGCTGGTGGCCAAGGCGCGGAGTTCGCTCCCCTCCAGCGCGAGGGCGAGTTCCGGTGCGCCGACCGTCCCTTTGGCAACGAGCGTGGCGTCGAGAAAGCCGGAGAGCGACGGCCTGTCCGCTTCATCAGCCGGGACGGGGCGGGCGGTGAGGCGCTTTTTTGGCGGCGCGATCTCCTTTTCCTCCACGAGCGTCCCTTCGCCTTCCGGATTTTTGAGCGACCGGAGCGCCTCGGTCAGCTCCGCGATGGAGATCCGCTCCAGCGTCAGCTTTCCATCGATGGTTCCGGTCTTCGGGAGGATGGTTTCGGGCTGGTCGAGGGTGCGCAGGTCGAGCGGAAGCTGGAAATAACCGGTGATCGACCCGGCGTTGGCGATCGTGATGGCGATCTCGTTGAGCGAGAGGCGTTGATCGCGCAGACCGATGACGGTCTGGATCGACCCCTGGTCGGCGGCGATCCGGAATTTCGGGATATTGATCGTTTCCGGCGAATACGCGCCCGCGATCTCGACCTGGACGCCGGTGAGCGGCGGGAACGCACCTTCCTGGACGGAAATGAACCCCCGGCCTTCATGAAAAAAGCGGCGGAGTTCACCCGAACCGCGCCAGTCGAGCCGGAGCGCGCCGCTCAACGGGCGGCCCAGCAGGTCGGAGAAGATGGAGAGGTCCGAAAGGCTCCCGGTCAACTCGCCCTCGTACGGGAACGGCTCGTGCAGGCCGACGGAGCCGCGCCCGGTAACGCGGTCGGTGCCGTTGATGTCAAGCTCCAGCCCGACGATCTCCGCCTGCTGGTCGTGCACCGGGATGGTGACGGCGAGCCGGTTTGCCTGAAACCCGCGCCAGGAGAGTCGGGTCGCCTCGATCCGCGCATCCCCCTTCGGCTCGCCGGCGCTCTCCTTGACGAATGCCCCTTCGGCCGAGACGACGCCGTGGATCGCGTCCGGCCCTTCCGGTTCGGCGTTGAAGGCGGCAAGGGAGGGGACCTTGAGGTCGAAGCGGAGGTTGAACGCCGCATCCTCCCAGCGGAACGGCCCCCGGGGGAAGGTCAGGTCGCCCTGAAAGGAGGCGCTGTTTTCCCCCTGGCGCAGGTTGGCTTCGGAGACGGTCAGTCTGGCCTCGTCGAGCCCCGCCTTGAGCGTGGCGCGCTCCACCTTCCACTGGTCGAAGCGGAGATCGTGAAAGGTGGCGTCGTTGTCGATCTTCAGCCCGTCGAACCACGGCGTGCCGGGGTCGCGCGGAGCGATGCGGTAGGTCGCGCTGACGTGCGACGCCCCCTTGCCGAGGCCGATCGCCTTGCCGTTGAGATCGCCGGTGAGGCCGGAAATCTCGTTGTCGAGGGTGAGGGTCAGTTCCCGCTGGTCGATGGTGAGCCGGCCTTTCCCTTGCAGGTTCCCCTCCTTCAGCCCCGGGTAAAAGCGGCCCGGTTCGGTGACCGAGATGGCGAGATCGGCCTCGATTCCCGAAGTGAAAAGGTCTTCGGTGCTTTGCGGGAGCTGGTACTCGCTCTGGAAAGCGATCCGGTTTTTTCCGGTGACGACCGCACCTTTTTCGATCCGGGCGATCCCGTCACGGACGGAGAGGTTGGTGGAGATGTCGCCGATTTCCACGGAACTGATGCTCAGGTCCGTGGCGGAAATGCCCCCCTGGCCCCGCCAGGTGTGGGGGAGGTCGGGCGAACCGTCGACATCGATCCACGCCTTGGTCAGTTCCCCTTCCACGACCGGTTCGAGTTTCAGGAAATCGCGCAATGCCTTGAGCGAAAGGTGGTCGACCGAGGCGGTCAGCTTGGCGTAATCCTCCGTATCGGTCTTTTTCTGCCAGAGAAAAAGGGCGACCTCGCCGCCGAAGAGGGTCCCCCGGAAGGAGAGATAGTTGATCCCCTGCGCCCGGTGGGAACTGTCGAGCACGACCTGCGAGACCTGGATCTGCGGCCCGAGCTGGAGATTGCTGACGGCGAGGTGGCGATCGACGTAGCTCGTGGTGGCGCTGATCCCCTGCCACTCGGCGACATCGGGGATGATGAGCTGTTTTGCGTTCAGGACCCCCTCCCGGTTGGGGTGGAGCGAGAGGTTCAGGTCGGCGACGACGAGGTCGCCCTCCGGCTGGTGGGCGACGAGGTTGAGGTGGTGGATCTCGATCGTGTCGGAAAAAAGCGCCGGTTGCTGGAGGATGCCGCGCAGCGTCCGGTTGAACTGGATTTTCTGCGCTTCGGTCGCCTTGTTGAGGGTGACGACGATGTCGGCGTCCTCGAGGCGGTAGCTGGAGATCAGGTTCGTCGGCCCGGTGCGGATCAGGTCCCAGAGGTTGTAGTGAACCTCGAAAAAGCGGATGTTGGCCCGTTCAACCGGCGAAGGGCCTTTTGCGACGGCACGGAGGTTGTGAACGGAGAGATGGTTGAAAAGATTCCCGCCGACCTGGAGGTCGACTTCCAGGTTCTGCGTGGCGGCGCCCCTGATGACGGCCTGCCGCAGCGCGCCCTGGATCAGCGGCCGGTGAAAGAAGACGGCGACCAGCAGGAGGAGGAGAAAGGCGACGAAAAACCGCCGGGGCCAGCTCCATTTCGTTTTGGCCTCCTCTTTTTCCGGTGGTGGCGTGGCGTTCTCCTCTTGGGTCATGAGTCTCCGTTACGGGTCGGGGGATGCCCGGGTTGGGTGGCAGCAAGTTTATCGTCTCTCCGGTCGGTTCGCGCAAGCGTAGAGCAATTTTTTTGCTCCGGCGGTGCTTTCCTTCCATTTCAATCGGGGCCGGTGTAGGGCGGTGCGTGCCGGGGCGGGCGTGAACCTGCCCGCATCAAATCGCTCGCGTGGCGGGCCGGTTTCCCGTAGGGTGCCCTGTTCCCATGAGCGACACCGTAGCATCCCGGCCCAGAAGATGGCTCTTCCACTGCTGGAAGATCCTCAAGCGCACCGTGATGAAGTACATCGAGACCGATGGCGAACTTCGGGCCGCCTCGTTTGCGTACTACGCCTTTTTTGCGCTCTTTCCGCTGATGCTGCTCTTTGTCTCGATCGGCTCATGGGTGGTGAGCGGGAGCGAGGAGGAGGTGACGACGACGATCCTTTCGGTGGTGGATCAGTACATCCCCGTCAGTGACGACGGGGAAAACGTGATCGCCCTGACGATTCAGGGGGTCGTCAAATCGCGCGGTGCGGCGGGGGTGGTGGCGCTGCTGGCGCTGACCTGGAGTGCGCTCCGGTTTTTCCAGGCGCTGGTGCAGGGAATCAACCATGCATGGGGGATGGAAGCCTACTCATGGTGGCGGTTGCCGCTGGCGAATATGGCGATGATGGGGATCACGGCGAGCACCCTCTTTCTCGGGGTGCTGGCGCCGGTGGTGCTCAAGGCGATTGAGCGTTATTGGCAGCACTTCGGGGTCTATGGGTACGAGGTCCTCTCCTTTTCGCTTTCGATGGTGCGGCTGGTGATGCCGTCGATCATCCTCTTTTACGGGCTCCTGATGTTTTACAAATATGCGCCGAGGCGGAAGACGAAATTCAGCGAAGTCGTCTGGGCGGCGGTGGTGGTGACGATCGGCTTGCAGCTTCTTTCCAAGGGGTTCGTCATCTACGCGGACAACTTCGGCCGGTTCAACCGCCTTTACGGAACGTTGAGCAGCGTGGTGGCGGTGATGATGTGGATCTATCTTTCCGGATCGGTGCTGATCTTCGGGAGCTGCCTTTCGGCGGCGCAGGCGGAGGAGAAGGCGGAGCGGCTGGCGAAGGGGGCGTGATGCCCTGCTTGGTTCTGATCGCCTTTTCTCTATACACCTTCTGTTTCTTCCGACTAATATACGGCCTTCCCCTAACATTATGTCTATTACCTTGTTTTCCAATTTCAGAAGGCGGCTTGTCGTTGCCGTAACCGCTGGTGTTTTTGTTTTTGGCTTCGGCCATGCGGCCCACTCGGCCGTAGTTGGATATTCTTTTGATGCTATCGTCGTCACCACCAGTATGGATATTGACCCGGGGTCGATCTATCCCGATGACCGATTTGCGATTCATTTTTCACTGGAGGATTCAACAGAGATCGAGATTCAGGAGTTCCCTGGCGACGTAATCGGGTTTTTCGCGGGTCCCGCTACGGTTATTTCTCTGGAGGCAGTTCCCGGTAACTTCGGCGATTATACGGGCGGGAACGTTCTTTTGAGCAGTAGCTACATCCGCATCCGGGAAGGAGCAGGAAGCCTCGAGCTTACGATGACCATCAGTGACACCGAACCGGTGCAGACTTCGTTTGGCCCGGGTACTTTAAACACGGTTCAATTTTCTTTCGAATTGGGCGATTTCACCCTGGTTGAGGGCGACACGCTCGCCAAGTATCTGGCGTTGATGATCGCGCCGCAAAGCAATTTCTCCGGCCGTTTCGATGTGTTTGCTGATGGCGAACTCCTCGATGTGAACGTGGCTCCCATCCCCGAACCCGGTACCTTTGTCCTGATCGGCATGGCCGGAGCCGCGCTGCTGCTGCTTAAAAGGCGGCGGCGGTAGAATGACCGCCTCTCTGTCCCAGAGAGGCCGGGTGCAAAAAAACCCGGGGCGCAAGCCGGAGTTGACGCCGTCGGGCGAATCACTCATCTTCAGCGGCGTATGCGAAAGCCTTTTTCTCTCCTGGCGGTTCTGCTTGGCTGGGTTCTTTCCTCGGTCATCGTCACGGCGCAACCGGCTGCGCCACAGAAGGTCAAAAACGTCATTTACCTGATCGGCGACGGAATGGGGGTCGCCCAGGTGACCGCGGCTTCCACGGCCAACGGCAAGCCGCTTTTCATGGAGCAGTCGGCCGCAAGCGGGCTGGCAAAGACCTCTTCGTTTGATGCTTATGTCACCGACTCCGCCGCAGGCGGCACCGCGCTGGCGTGCGGGGTGAAGACAAACAATCACGCGGTCGGTGTTGATCCGGATGGGAAGCCGGTCCGCTCCATCCTGAGTTACGCGAAGGAAGCGGGCAAGGCGACCGGCGTGGTGGTGACCTGCGCGGTGACGCACGCGACCCCCGGGGCGTTTCTGGCGCACCAGCCCCATCGCAAGATGCAGGAGGAGATCGCCGCCGACATCGTGGAAGCCGGGCCGGAGGTTCTGATCGGCGGCGGGCGGCAATATTTTGAAAAACGCGCCGACGGGCGCGATCTCTCCGCCAAATTGCGGGAGGAGGGTTACAACGTCGTCTACAAGCTGGAGGAAGTGGTCGCCGCAACGGAAGGGAAATGGATCGGCCTGCTCGCCGACCAGCATCTTCCCAAGGTGACGGAGGGGCGCCAGGGAATGCTGGAGCAATCGGTGGCCGCCGCGATCAAGCTGCTCAACCGCAATGAAAACGGGTTTGTCCTGATGGTGGAAGGCTCCCAGATCGACTGGGGCGGGCATCAGAACGACTACGACTATATGACCAGCGAACTGATCGATTTTGACCGGGCGGTGAAGGTGGCGCGCGACTTCGCGGCAGCCGACGGGGAGACGCTGGTGGTGGTGACCGCCGACCACGAAACAGGCGCTCTTGCACTGCTCGGCGCGAAGCAGGAGGTCAAGCCGGTCTGGTCGACCAAGGGGCACTCCGCCGTAATGGTGCCGGTCTTTGCCGATGGAGCGGGCGCGGCGGCGTTGACCGGGGTCTACGAAAACACCGAGATTTTTCACCGGATGTTTCAGGCGCTCGGATTTCAGCAGTAGGCTTGTCGTTCCGACCAGGTCCAACGCTGCGGACGGCGGCTACGCCGTCTTGATTTCGCGCACCACGCGGAAGCCGATGTCGTGCGCGGCGTGGGTCGGCGCGTTGAAGCTCCGCGCCGAGGTGCGCAGGCTGGCGAGGCGCGATTTCCAGCTTCCGCCCCGGCAGATCCGTTTGCCGCTGTCGCGACGGCCGCGCGGGTTGGTCCGCTCCTTGCCGGTGTAGCTGGTCAGGTCGTCAAAACACCATTCCCAGACGTTTCCGGCGAGGTCTTCGACCCCGAACGGGCTCGCCCCCTTCGGATAGGTGCCAACCGGTGAGCTTTGCGCGAAGCCGTCGTCAACGCTCCGGTCGGCCCAGGCAAAGGTGGTGTTGGCGTCGGCAAAGTTCGCTTCCGCCCCGGTCGGCGGGTGTTCGCCCCACGGGTAGGTGTGGCGGCCCGGACCGCGGGCGGCGTATTCCCACTCCGCCTCGGTCGGGAGGCGGTAGGGCGCTCCCTCGTGGCGGCTGAGCCATTCGCAGAACGCTTCGGCTTCCCGGGCGGAAACATAGACGACCGGGTGGTGGTCGCTGGCCCACGGGGCGCGTTTGCCGCGATGGTCGGGGGCAAACTGCTCGTACTGCGCGTTGGTGACCGGCCACCGGGAGAGGTAAAACGCGGAAAGGTTGGTCGGAGTCGGCGGCTGTTCATTGGCCGCCGCCCCGGGGCTTTCGCTCCCCATGAGAAACGAGCCCGACGGGATCAGAAGCATTTCCAGCCCGCAGCGGTTGGTAAAAGGGGGGTGCTCCTTTTTCTCCTCCGCGCGGCGAAGGGGCGAATCGATAAACGGCGTGACCACGCGGGCGGCGGGGCGAAACGGCGAAACCGGCTTGGCGCCCGTCGGCAGGTTCGAGGCATCCGGCTGGGGCGACGGCTTCGGCGTGATAACCCGGACGGCGGCGGGGGTGCCGAGCATCCGTTCGTCGAGGTAGTCGTCGATGACATCTTCGGCCTGCCCGCCGGTCAACCCGAGCGCTTCGCCCATGTTGCAGAAGGCGTCGCGCTGGTCATCGGTCAGTTCATCCACGCCGGAAAGGCGGAGCATGCGGAGAAATTCCTCCGCCGGGTTGGCGGGAGCCGCCGGGAGGGGTGCGGCGTTGGCGACCGGTTCCGGGGCAACCGCCGGAGCGGGCGCGGGAGGAGCCGGGGCGGGCGGGGCCGCTCTCCGGAGTCCCTTTTCCTTCAGGGCGGCATCGATGATCGCCACCATCTCCGCTTTGGAAAGGCCGAGTTTTTCGCCGGTCAGGTAAAGGCTCCGCTCCTCGTCGCTGTCGAGTTCGCCGGTGGTCAGCGCAAAGGCGAGGTATTTGTTGAATTCGGTGATCGCGTCGTCACGCACCTTCTGGAGGATCGCTTCGTCGATCTTTGCGCGGCTCGCCGGGTCGAGAAGCGCGGAGCGGGCTTCGGAGAGCTTGACCGGGGCATCGTCGAGCCCCGAACGGAGCACCTGCGCCATCGGGTTGCTCGGCTGGTTCTTGAGCGGGAGCTTCTTCTGCCACCAGATGAGGAGCCGCCGGTAATGGTCGGTGATCTGCTCCTCTCCCGGGCGGTGCTCGAAGTCGAGGCAGAGCCGTTGGTAAAAGTTGTCGGACTGGTAATGTTTCCAGCCGTCCCAGCGGAGCGGATTGTCGGGCAGCGGATCAGGCAAACTCATTCGCGCTTACTCGATGATGATCCGCATCAGATCTGCCGTCGCGGTCTCCATTTCGGCGTCGGTCAGGCCGATGTCGCGGGCGATTTTGACCTTGTTCTGGTTGCCGTAGGCGTCGACGGTGACTTCGAGCACCTGGTTGTCGTCGTACCGGTAGGTGAGCTGGACGGGCGAACCTTTCGGCAGGAACGGCGGCAATTCCACGTCGCACACGCCGAGCGGAATGCACTCGGAAGGGACGGTGCTCTCTCCCTCGACCACGCGGACGATGACGTTCTTCATGTTCGCCTTGGCGGTGCCAAACGAGTTCTGGACCTCCGCCGGGATGGTGGTCGATTTCCGGATCATCGGGAAAACGTACTCTTCCATCTGCTCGTCATCCCAGAGGACGACGCCGAGCGTGTGGGTGGTGATGTTGGTGACGCGCACGAGCGCCCCTTCGGCGCTGGAGAGCTTGCCCCGGGTCGCTTCGGAGACAAAGCGTTCGCCCCCTTCGCGGTCTTCCTTGCTGAGAAGGAGGAGGGTCCCCTGCAAAGCGGCCCCGATGGCGACGGCTTCGTCCGGGCTGCACTCTTCGGCGATCGGGCGGCAACTGGTGCTCTGGATCATCTCGCGTACGGAAGGCATGCGGGTCATGCCGCCGGTCAGCAGGATGCGGTCGATCTGGTCCCACTGGAGGTTTGATTCCGCCAGGGCGATTTCGCAGATGGTCCGCGTCCGTTCCAGCAGGTGGAGAGTGCGGTACTCGAATTCGTCGCGGGTCAGTTCCAGCTTCAGGCTGTGCCCGGCGTAGCTGTGGACGAGCGTGGTGGCGTTGCGGCTGGAGAGCTGGATCTTGGCGGTGAGCGCCCGGTTGTAGAGATCCTGGTAGCTGTGGAGGTCGAGCAGCGGGTTTTCGCCGAACTGGGCGTCAAATTCATCGGCGACCCAGTTGACGATCACGTCGTCCCAATCCTTTCCGCCGAGCTTGTGGTCGCCGCTGCTGCCGAGCATCTGGATGTGGTGTTCGGCGATCCGCATGATGGTGACGTCAAAGGTGCCGCCGCCCAGGTCGAAGACGAAGACGGTTTCGTTGCCGTCGCGCCGGTCGATGCCGTAGGCGAGCGCGGCGGCGGTCGGTTCGTTGAGGATCTGGAGGACGTTGAACCCGGCCAGTTGCCCCGCGTGCATGGTGGCGGTCCGTTCCACGTCGCTGAAATAGGCCGGGACGGTGATGACGACATCGGTGATCTCCTGCCCGAGGAATTTTTCCCCGTCCTGCTTGAGCTTGCGCAGCACGAGCGCGCAGAGTTCCTCCGCCGACCATGCCTTTCCGCCGAACTGCCGCTGGTATTCGTTCTTGCTCTTGCCGATCTCGCGCTTGATGAAGTCGACGATCTTTTCCGGTTCGGCGACGGCGTTCTGTTTCGCGGCGCTGCCGATGATGGCGGTGCTTCCGTCAAACAGGATGACGACCGGGGTGATCCGTTCGCTTTCGGCGTTGGGGATGATCTGCCCTTTTCCGGCGTCATCCACGTGCGCCATGGCGCAAAAGGTGGTCCCAAGGTCAATGCCGACCGGTTTCCGCCCGAAGGGGACCGGTTTGGAGGAAGAGGGCTGATTCATGGGTGGTTGAGTCGTTGATGGAAGGGGTGGGGAGCGCCTTCACCGGACCTTATGGCCCGATTTTCCCGGGTCGACGAGCTTTCATCCCGGTTTTTCACCGGTTTTTTCATAAAATTCCCTGATGGCGGTCGTTAATCCTTCAATATGGTGCGTTTTCGCCTCGATATCGACCCTCAGGCCGAGCGCCTTCATCGTTTTCGAGGTAATCGGCCCAATACTGGCGGTTTTGGTCTCCGGGGGCAAGGTTAGTCCGAGCGCCATGAAGTTTTCCACGGTGGAACCGCTGGTGAAGGTGATCAGGTCGGCTCCCCGCTTGCGGAAGAGTTCGATGGCCGCACCGTCGGTTTCGGGGACGGTCCGGTAGGCGATCGCCTCGTCGACAATGGCTCCCATTTTGGTTAATTCCGTAGCAAGCAGGTTCCGGGCCGACTCCGGGCGGACGATCAGGATTTTCTCGTTCTCCACGGTGGATTCCTTCAGGAACGTGGCGACGATCTCCTCGGCGATGGCGACCTGCGGCTGGAGATCGACGGCGAGGTGGTAGGAACGGACGCGCGCCGCCGTGGCCGGGCCGATGGCGGCGATCCGGACGCCGCCGATTTCGCGCGCGTCGCTGTAGAGTTTGAAGAAGAGTTCGAAAAAGGCGTCCACCCCGTTGGGGCTGGTGAAGATGAGCCAGGTGTAGGTGTGGGCATCCTGCACCAGTTCGCCGAAGGCGATCCGGTCTTCGGGCGGTTCGATCCGGATGGTCGGGAGTTCCTGCACGTCGGCCCCGAGGGCGCGGAGGCTTTCCGACAATGCACCGGCCTGGGTGCGGGTGCGGGTGACGACGATCTGTCTGCCGAAAAGCGGCCTCGTTTCGTGCCAGTTGAGGCTCTCGCGCAGGGCGACGACTTCGCCGATGACGGCGACGGCCGGGGCGGTGAACCCGGTGCGGGCGACGATTCCGGCAATATCGGCCAGCGTCCCCCGGACGGTCTGCTGCCGCCCGGTCGTCCCCCACCGGACGAGCGCGATCGGCGTTTCCGGCGCGGCCCCGTGCGCGATCAGCGCGGAGGTGATCGGTTCGAGCCGCTGGACGCCCATCAGCATGACGCGGGTGCCGGGCTGATTGGCGAGTTTGGCGTAATCGACCGCTTCCTCGCTCTTTTCGGGGTCTTCGTGTCCGGTGAAGATGGTCAACTGGGCGTTGATGCCGCGATGGGTGACCGGGATGCCCGCATAGGCCGGGGCGGCGATGGCGGAAGTGACGCCCGGGACGATCTCAAAGCGCAACCCGGCGGCGACGAGGGCGAGCGCTTCTTCTCCCCCGCGTCCGAAAAGGAACGGATCGCCCCCTTTAAGGCGGACCACCCTCTTGCCCGAAGCGGTTTTTTCCACCAGCAGGGCGTTGATCTCCTCCTGCCGCAGGGTGTGCGCCCCGGCTTTCTTTCCGGCGTAGATGATCTCGGCTCCCGGCGGAGCCCAGCGGAGCATTTCGGGGTTGCAGAGGTAGTCGTAGACGATGACTTCGGCGGTTTCGATCAATTGACGCGCCTTGAGGGTGACGAGCCCGAGGTCGCCGGGACCGGCCCCGGTGAGATAACAGATGCCTTGCGAAGGAGTGGTGGCCATGAAAGAAGGGAAAGGGAGCTTTACGGGTCAACGGGCGGCCAGCGCTTCGCAGGCGGCGGCGGCGACGGCGAGGGGGGCGGCGCTTGAACCGCTGACGGCGGCGTGGCGCGGCGGTTCGTTTTCCGCGCCGAAGAGGATCGTTTCGAGGTGAAGGGTGTCGCCCTCTTCGTGCGTGGCGACCCCGACCGGCAGGGTGCAGTCGCCGTTGAGCAGGCGCATCAGTTCGCGTTCGGCGGTGACGGCCCGCCAGGTCGCCGGGTGATTGAGCGGTTCAAAGAACGGGGCGTCGGCGCGCCGGGTCTGGAGGGCGATCGCTCCCTGGCCGATGGCGGGAAGCATTTTCAGGAGCGAGGTGCGGAAGGTCCCCGCTTCGCAGGTGAGTTGCCCGCTCGTAGGCGAGAACCCGAGCCGTTCCAGCCCCGCCTGGGCGAGGATGATCCCTTCCAGGTCGGGCATCCCGGTCAGTTTGCGCAAGCGGGTCTGGACATTGCCGCGGATTTCTTCGATCCGCAGGTCGGGCCGGGCCCATTGCAACTGCCGGGCGCGGCGGACGCTGCTGGTGGCGATCGTCGCCCCTTGCGGGAGCGAAGCAAAGTCGGGGACCGTTTTGGAAATGAGGACATCGCCGGTGTTGGCCCGTTCCAGAAAGGCGGCGATCACCAGTTCTTCGGGCATGGTCCACGGCATATCCTTGCAGCTATGGACGGCGACATCGATCTCCCCGCGCAGCAGGGCCTCTTCGAGTTCCTTGGTAAAGAGCCCCTTGGCCCCGGAAGGGGTCTGGCGGATCAGGCTCAGGTCGAGCTTTTTGTCGCCCGAGGTGGTCATTTTGCAAAGCTCAGGTAAAAGCGCGGGATAGGCACGGCGCAGGGCGGCGACGGTCAGGTCGGCCTGGGCTACGGCAAGGGCGCTGCCCCGCGTGCCGACGCGGAGGGTGGAGGTCGGTGTCAGCATCGGTTACAAAGGTTCAGATTTTTCGGGAGGCGACCGGGAGATGGACCGGCGGGGTGCCGGGTCCGGCGGTCAGCCACTGGTAGAAATCGCCGACGTGGCGGGCGATGAGCGCCTCGCACTGGGTGATTTCACGCTGGCGGTTTTCCAGCCCCCGGTCGGCGATCGCCTGGAGGGAGTCGATGTCGTAGAGGTAGACCCCTTCGAGCCGGTTGACATCCGGGTCGGCATCGCGCGGGACGGCGAGGTCGATCACGAAGAGCGGCCGGTCGGAGCGTTGCTTCATGATCGGGGAAAGCTTTTCGCCGGTGATGATCGGGTGCGGCGCGGCGGTCGAGGAGACAAGGATGTCGATGTCGCTGAAGCGCTGGTCCCACTGGTCGAAGTGGATCGCTTCCCCGCCCATCTGTGCGGCGAGCTGGGCGGCGCGGTCGAAAGAGCGGTTGGAGACAAAGAGGCTGCGGACGTTGCGGCTCAAAAGGGCGCGCGCGGTCAGTTCGCTCGTTTCGCCCGCGCCGAGAATCATCACCCGGCAGCGGGAAAGATTGCCGAAGATCCGTTCCGCGAGATCGACCGCAACCGAGCCGACCGAGACCGAACCGCGCGTGATGCTGGTGCGGGTGCGGACTTCCTTGGCGACGTTGAAGGCGCGCTGGAAGAGCTTGTTGAGGTGGCGCGAGGTGCTCCCGGCCCGCGAGGCGGCGGCGTACGCCTTCTTGACCTGGCCGAGGATTTCGGTCTCGCCGATGATCATCGATTCCAGGCCCGAGACGACGCGGAAGAGGTGGTCGATCGAAGCCGGGCCGCTCAAGGTGTAGAACGGTTCGGATTCCCCCGGGCGGAGCGGGAAGGTCTGCGGGGTGCGCGCCTGGAGGTAGCACCGGAGGGCGTCGAGCGCTTCGGGAGCGTTGCCGGAAGCGGCGTAATACTCGACGCGGTTGCAGGTGGAGACGATGACCGCTTCCTCCACCCCGGGCAGCGCGCCGATTTCGAGGGCGATTTCCGGCAGCCGGGTCTCCGGCACGGCGAAACGTTCCCGTATCTCAACGCTCGCGGTCTGATGGCTGACGCCCAGGCATAAAACGTTCATGTTGGAAGGATCAAAGCCGGACGCGCTCAATCATGAAATTAAGCCCGAGCAGGGCGGTCAGCGAAAGGGAAAAAGCCCCGACCGAGAGAAGTGCGACCCGGCGCGGTCCGAGGCGGCGGGCGACCAGGATCGCCAGGTAGAGACACCACATGATGACGCCCCAGCCGATTTTGTAGGCGTTGAGGTGGGCGTTGACCATGAAACCGCACAGCAGGCCGACGCTCAACAGGATCAACCCGGCCCAGAGGAGGCGGGTGTTGGCTACGGCAAGGTGCATGATGGGTGGCATTTCATAAAAAAACGAACCGAGGCGGTGGTTTTTGAGCTGGCGCTCCTGGGCGATGTACATCACCCCCGCGACCCCGGCCATGGCAAACGCTCCGTAGGCGATGATCGAAAGGGCGGCGTGCATTTCGAGCCACGGGTCGGGCCGCGCGCCGAGCGCGTGGACGGTGTCGATCGGAGCGAGCAGGGCGACGATCTGGAAAGCGCAGACGAGCGGCGAGGTAAACGCGCCGAGCAGCGAGAGGCGGTAGGTCGGGCCGATCAGGAGGTAGAGGAGGACGATCGACCAGCTCATGAAGATGAGGATCTCGAAAAAATTGGTCAACGGACAGCGGCCGATCGCCTGCCCCCGCAGGTGGAGAAACCACGTTTGCAGGCCGAAGCCGATCCCCATCACGCAGAGATTGAAGCGTGAATGGCGATGCCGCCCCTTGCGCAGCAGGTAGGCCGTGTAGGCGAACCCGAGCAGGAAGCAGATGGTCGACAGGATCAGTAACAGGCGTTCCATGAAACAGGGCGAGGTGCCACGTTAGCCAATCGCCGGGAGGATTGCAACCTGTGAGTCGCCTGGAGGGCTCTTGGGGGTCAGCCAACAAATCTTGACAGTTTGTCAAGATTTGTTGGCTGACCCCCAGGGTTCTCCGGCATCAGGCCGCGCTGTTCTCCGGGCGTCGGCTCCACGGTTTCCACCGTTCCTCCGCTTTGCCGCCCCCCTCTTCCTGGATCAGTTTCCAGCGGGCGGAGAGGATGGAGGCGCGGCTCAGGAAACCGACGAGGCGGGTCGGGTCGCCCGGGTCGACGACCGGCAGGCGTCCGATGTCGTTGGAGAGGAGCTTGCCGATGGCGACATCGAGCGTTTCGCCCGGGTGGGTGACGATGAGGCTGGAGGTGGCGGCATCCTGCACGGTCATGAGCGGGGTCGGCGAGGGCGAGGAACGGACGAGATCGCCCCGGGTGATGATCCCGGCGAGTTGCCCGGCTTCGTTGACGACGGGGTAGGCCTGCCGTTTGGCGAAGGCGGGGTCGTTCCCGGCGACGCAGCGGGCAAATTCGTCGAGCGGCATGGAGCCGGGGACGGTGGTGACATTTTTCTCCATCACCTTGCCGACGGTGGTGTGTTCGAACACGTCGGCCCCGTATTCGGCGGGGACGCTGATCCCCCGGCGGGCGATCTTTTCGGTCATGATCGAGGTTTTTCCGAGGGCGCGGACGACCAGCAGCGTGACGGCGCAGGCGGCCAGAAGCGGGAAGAGCGCGTTGGCCTGACCGGTCGTCTCGTAGGCAAAGACGGCGGAGGCGAGCAGCGTCTGCGAGGCTCCGCCAAAGATGCACGCCATGCCGACGAGGGCGGCGAGGTGGATATTGAGATCGGGCACGAGCGGTTGGAGGAGTACCCCGGCGAGCAACCCGAGGCCGCTGCCGATCGTCATGAGCGGGGCGAGCGTCCCCCCGGAAGTGCCGCTCCCGAGCGCGATGCTCCAGGAGACAAACTTCAGCGTGCAGAGGAGCAGGATGGCGGCGGCGGGAAGGGCGGCGTTGAGGTTGGTGAGGATATTGTCGTAACCGACGCCGAGCGTGTGCGGTTCGAGGTAGCCGACGAAGCCGACCAGCAGGCCGCCCAGCGCGGGCCACCACATCCAGTGGATCGGGAGTTTTTCAAACCCTTCTTCAACCAGGTAGACCGCCTTGTTGATCAGGAAGGCGAAGAGGCCCATGATGGCGGCGATCAGGAGCAGCGCGAAGAAAGCATGGATCGAAGGCGCGGAGAGGGGCGCGGCCATTTCGAAGACCGGGGTGGTGCCGAGCCAGACGGCGCGGATGGCGGCGGCGGCGCAGACGGCGAGGGTGACCGGGACCAGCGAACGCGCCTTGAACTCGAAAAGGAGGAGTTCCACGGCGAGAAGGATCGCCGAAAGGGGGCTGCCGAAGGTGGCGGCCATCCCGGCGGCGGCCCCGGCGGCGAGGAGGGTTTTCCGGTCGCTCGGCGAAGAGGGGAGCAACTGCCCGATCAGCGAGCCGCCCGCTCCCCCTGTGGCGATGATCGGCCCTTCCGCACCGAACGGCCCGCCGGTGCCGATCGAGATGGCGGCGGAGAGCGGCTTGAGCCAGGTGATCCGCGCCGGGATGCGGCTCGAATTTTCGAGCACCTGTTCCATCGCTTCGGGAATGCCGTGACCCCGGATCGCGGGCGAGCCGTAACGCGCCATGAAGCCGATGATGATCCCCCCTGCGGCAGGCACCAGCACGACGGCGAGCCCGAGCGAATGGCCGACCGGCGTGGTCGGAAGCGTGCCGGGCGCGCCAAAGAAGGCGACGCCGGTGATCCATTCAATCAACCAGAGAAGAAACTGGGAAATCGGGGCCATCACGGCGCCGAGGCCGAGGCTGAGGAGGGAGAGTCGGAGAAGGCGGCGGGAATCGCGGAGGCGATGGGTCATGTTGGACAAAATCAGGAGTCGAAGCGTCAGGGAGCGGGTCGAAAAAGCGCGTCCGGAAGAGGGAATGGCGCGCAGGATGTCGGTTCGGAGCGATTCCGAACGGTCACCGGGGCAGGGTGTTAAGTGACACGGGATCGTGCTTTACCCCTTGGCCTGCATGATTCATGAGTACTCTACTGCAACCGCCCGGAAGGCTGGACCTGCTGCGTTGGACTTGTTTTGAAAGGGATCGAGCATCTACGGATGCACTCACCCTTTCAAACCTGCGTCCGCCTTGCATCTCCAACCTTCGGGACGGTTTCGTGACGAGCTTCATGAATAATGCAGGCTGGGAGGAGAGGGCCAGTATCGGGAACGGCAGGAAGAAAGAAACCATGGAAGTCTGATCAGATATATCGTAATGCGATATAATTGTCAAGACGTTCCTGTCGTTTTACTTGTATCGACCTCCAACGTCGCGGACGGCGTGGGGGGCGGACCTCCGCATCCGCCGCGGCGTTGGACTTCGCCGGGAGAGAACGGGTGAACCCAAATCCAATACCGCGACCATTACCACTGCGTGAAAAAACGGCTCCAGAGGGGTCGTTTCCCCTGCGGGTGGGCGGCGATGGATTCCTTCCAGCGTTCGAGGGTGGCGCACTCCCAAAGGTTGAAGGTCGGGATGTTCATCTCCCGTGCAAAATGGACGGCGGTCGCGGTTCCGCCCTGTACCTTTCCGTTTTCCTCGGGAGCCCAGAAGAGGACGAAATCGACGGGGTTGTCCATCTCCCGGCCGTAGACCTGCTGGACATTGCGCGCATGTAAATGCCGGGAGGTCGGCCGGCAGGCTCTCCAGTTGGGGTGAACCAGGGCGGCCACCTCCTGCGCCTCTTCCGTCGGCTCGCAAAGGAGGGAGGGGTTTCGATTGAACCCCTTCCACGGAAGGAAAATTTCCTTTTTGCCCCTCCTCCGGTCGCACCCGGCTTCAAAGGCGGTATCCGCTCCCGGGGCTCCTCCGCTCCGGAGCATCAGGCCATGGTCGGCCAGAACCCCGGCGATCTGATCGATCAGAAAAAGGACCGGCTCCGGAGCATGCCGGGAGCCAATCCCCGCATAGCAGGTTGATTTCCTGAAAAGAACTTCGAGCGAGGGGGAGGATGGGTTCGTGGGAGTCATTTTGCTCGGGGAACGCGAGCAAAAAAGAAAGGAGCGCGACCCCGCGCATCCTACCTGAGGCTCTAGCAAAGCCCGTGTCGAAATGCGTCAGAGCCGCGCCCGATTGGGGCGCGGTAGACCACATGTCGACACAGGCATTTTGAGAAACTGCTAGATTTCAGGTAGCCTGTTTTTTCTACTGCGTATGTTGGTAAAAAATTAGTTCGTCGTCTTCAAAACTTACGTCATCGGGAAATTTTCTTCAAGCAAGCAAAAAGGGCGCGACCCCGTGCATGCTGTCTGAGGCTCTAGCACAGCCCTGTGGCGAAATGCACGAAAGCCGCGCCCGCCGTAGAACACGGCAGCCCCCAGATTACCACCTTCTCGCCACGCTTGCCACCACGGCCTTTGTTCCCTATTTTCCACGCGCTTCATGATGACGACCCCGATCCTCCCCGACCGCAGAGTGGAAAACGACTGGTGGCCCCACCCGATCCCCGAAGGGATTAAGTGGGGCGAAGGATTTTACCTCGAAACCGCGCAGGTCTTCCGGCATTTCCGCGCCCGGCAGAGGGAAGCGCTCCGCTTCGGGCGGCATGTTTCGTGTTACGCCGGGTGCTCCTTTTCCATCGGCATGGAAGGCCGTTGCACGGTGGGCGACTACACGCTGCTCAACGGGGCGCTCATCATGGCGGAGGAGCGGATCGAAATCGGCTCCTATTGCCTGATCTCGTGGAATGTCGGGATCGCCGACAGCGATTTCCATCCGCTCGACCCCGCGCTGCGCCGCCAGGATGCCCTCGCGCTCGCCCCGTTTGCGGAAAACCGGCCGCCGCGACCGAAGATCGAGACCCGCCCGGTCGTGATTGAGGACAACGTCTGGATCGGCATGGGGGCGGTGATCCTTAAAGGGGTGAGGATCGGCGAAAACTCGGTGGTGGCCGCCGGGGCCATCGTCACGCGCGACGTGGCGCCCAATACCGTCGTCGGCGGCAACCCGGCGCGTCTCCTCAAAACCCTCCAGCCGGGTGAGCCGCGCCCGACCGGATAACGGAACGATCCGCCGCTTGCCCTCTTCCCGCCAATCGCGTTAGTTTACCCGCCACCGGGGCACCCGGGCAACCGGGACCGCCCGCCGGGCCGTTTTTTCCAACCCCTTGCGAGGAAGCGCGCCTCCACCCGCCGCAATCAAACCTCTTTTTCAGAATGAAACGAAAAAAAATCGTCGTCATGGGCTTCGCAGCAGGCTGCCCGATCTCCGGGGTCATCTGGCAACATCTCCATTACATCATCGGGCTTCAGCGGCTCGGGCACGAGGTTTACTACATTGAGGATTCCGCGCGGATTCCGTACAACCCGGTCACCTGGCAGGTGAGCGAGGATTACACCTACGCCGCCGGGATGCTCAACCGGTTTGCGGCGCTCTACGACTTCAAGGGGCGGTGGAGCTACTGCGCCCGCTACCTGCCGGGCCACCCGTGCGCGGGGTTGTCAAAGAAGCAGGTCTCCCAGCTTTACCGCGATGCCGACGCGATCCTGAATGTCTGCGGCTCGCAGGAGTTCAACGAAGACCTGCTGCAAAGCGACCGCATCCTCTACGTGGAGAGTGATCCCGGGGTCGAACAGATCAAGATCGACACCAACGGGAGCGACACCAAGGCGTACCTCGCCAAGCACCGCGCGCTTTTCACCTTCGGGGAAAACGTCGGCGGACCCGACTTCCCTGTCCCGCTTCACGGGCAGCGCTGGTTCCCGACGCGCCAGCCGGTCGTGACCGACCTCTGGAAAACCTCCGCCCCGCCGAGCGGCACCTCCTTTTCCACCGTCGCCAACTGGAACACGAGCGGGAAGAAGGATATTACGTGGCGCGGAGACACCTATCTCTGGAGCAAGTCGCTCGAGTTCCTGAAATTTTCCGACGCGCCGCGCTGCGCCGGGGAGGCGTTCGAACTGGCGACCGACATCCGCGACAAGGCGACGCACGAGCTTTTCAACCGCAACCGATGGAAACTCTGCACGCCGCACGAGTTGAGCATCCATCCCGACCAGTACCGCGAGTACATCCAGAATTCCAAGGGCGAGTTCACCGTCGCCAAGGACCAGTACGTCCGGCTCAATACCGGGTGGTTCAGCGACCGTTCCGCCTGTTACCTCGCGGCGGGGCGGCCGGTCATCACGCAGGAGACCGGCTTCACCCGCCATTACGGGGGGCACGAAGGGCTCTTCGCCTTCACCGGGATGGACCAGATTGTTGCCGCCGTCGATGCGATCAACAGCGATTACGCCCGCCACAGCCGGGCCGCCTACGCGATCGCCAAGGAAGTCTTTGAAGCGGAGAAGGTCCTCGCCGATCTTCTCAACCGCGCCGGAGTCTGATTGCAACCCGTTTTTTCATGACCGAACCTGCCTATTTACCGCATCAAGTTTTCATCGCCCCTTCCGTCCTGGCTGCCGACTTCGCCCGCATCGGCGAAGAGTGCCGCTCCGTCGAAGCCGCCGGCGCCGACTGGCTCCACCTCGATGTGATGGACGGCCATTTCGTCGACAACATCTCGTTTGGCCCCGCCATCTGCGAAGCCGCGGCGAAGGCGGTCGAAATCCCGTGCGACATCCACCTGATGATTGAGCGGCCCGACCATTTCCTGAACCGTTTCCTGCCGCATGCCGGGAACGTCACCATCCATGTCGAGGCGGAGCAGCAAAGCGTTGCCGCGACATTGCGCACGATCCGCGAAGCCGGGTGCAGCGCCGGGCTTTCCCTTCGCCCCGGCACGCCGTTTGATGCCGTCCAGCCGTTTCTCGACCAGATCGACCTGCTGCTGGTGATGACCGTCGAACCGGGGTTCGGCGGACAGGCCTTCATGCCGGAGATGCTCGAAAAAGTGCGCGCCGCGGCCACGGCCCGGGCGGAACACGGGTGGCGTTACCGGATCGAAGTCGACGGCGGGATCGACACGCAGGAGGCGGCCGTCTGCATCGGCGCGGGAGCCGATGTCCTCGTCGCCGGGACCGCCGTTTTTGGCAAACCCGACCGCGCGGCGGCGATCCGGCTGCTGCGAGGGGAACGCTAACACGGTCCGTTTTTCCCATGCGCCCGATGCGGAAACCACCTTTCAAGTTTCCGCAACAGCCTTGGCTGCGTCTCCTGCTTTTTTCGCTGCTTTCCAATGCGGCGATCCTCTTCACCTCGCTTTTCGGCCTTCACCTCTGGCCGGAACGGCTCCCGGTCAATTCGCAGAATGTCTTCTGGCTGGCGAGCGGGGTGAACGTCGGCGGGTTGCTCCTGCTGGGGCTCCGCTACTGGCCGGTGCTGCTGCTCAATGCCTTCCCGATTGCGTGGGTGGTCGGCGAACCGCTGGAGTTCTGCCTCCTCGGCGCCTGCGCCAATGCGCTGGAGGCTCTTTTCGGCGCGTGGCTGATCGGGAAGGCGGGGCGTTTTACCACCCGGTTTGACTCGCTGCGGAGCGTCGGCGCGCTGGTCGTCGCCTCGCTGCTCGCCCCGCTCATCAACACGCTGCTGATCCCCGCCTACCTTTGCGCCACCGGCCAGTATGCCTGGGGCGAGTACGTGCAGGCGCTCGGCAACTGGAATCTCTCCAACGGCACCGCCATCCTGCTGCTCACGCCGCTGCTGGTCTCGGTCGTCCGCCGCGACTGGACCCCGCTGCCGCCGACGGGGCGCGCGGTTTCCGAGCGGGGGGTCGTGCTGCTTGCCACGGCGGCCCTCTCTTTTCTCGCCTTCGACGCCCTTTTCTCGGGCCGGGGGATGAACCTCGCCTTTCTGGCGTTTCCGCCGATTCTTTACGCCGCCGTCCGCTTCGGGATCGGGGAGACCTCCCTCTCGCTGGCGGTGGTGCTTGCCTCCATTGACGCGGCGCTGCTGCTCCATGGCAGGCATCACCCGGTCGAAGCGATGCCCGCCCTGCTCTGGTTTACGCAGGCGATCACCTGGGTGCTGGCGGCCACCGGCCTGCTGGTGGCGGCGCTCGGGAGCGAACGGAGGCGGGCGGAGCGGCGCTCGCTGGAGGCATCGCTCGCGGCGGAACAGGCCCGGCTTTCCGCGCTCTGTTACCAGATCAACCCCCACTTCCTTTTCAACACGCTCAATTCCATCCGCGCGGCGCTCCCGTTGCAGGAAAAGACGGCGCGGGAGATGATCACCAGCCTCTCCGACTATCTCCGCTCCACCCTGGAGGAGGGCGATCGGACCTGGTGCCTTTTGCGGGATGAGCTTCACCATTTGCGCGACTACCTCCGCATCGAACAACACCGTTTCGGCAGCGACCTCGCGGTTCATTTCGAGATCGGACCCGGCACGGAGCAGATCCGGCTGCCGACCTTCCTTCTCCAGCCGCTCGTGGAAAACGCCATTCGCCACGGACTCGAAAAGAATCCCGGGCCGTGCCACATCACCCTCTGCGCGGCGCGCGCCGACCAGGCGCTCCACCTCTGCGTGAGCAACACCGGCGCGTGGCAGCCTCCCGGTTCGGGCTCGGGCACCGGCACCGGCCTGCGAAACCTCCAACACCGCCTCCGCCTCTGCTACGGCCCGGCGGCGACGCTTGAAATCGACAAACCGCCCGGGGCGGTTCAGATTTCCGTGATACTGCCTGTTTGAATGAAGACCTTGATCGTGGATGACGAAGCTCCCGCCCGGTTGGAACTCCGGCGGCTCCTTTCCGTTCACCCCGGGGTCGATCTCGTCGGGGAAGCGGCCAGCGTCGGGGCCGCCCTGGAACAGACCGCGCTTCATCGGCCCGAGCTGGTTTTTCTCGACGTCCACCTGCGCGGGGAAAGCGGCTTCGACTACGTGGCCCGGCTTCCGGAAGGGGGAGCGACGCCGCGCGTCATCTTTCTGACCGCACACGACCGGTACGCCCTCCGCGCCTTTGAGTGCAACGCGCTCGACTACCTCCTCAAGCCGGTTCATCCCGACCGCCTCGCCTCCAGCCTGAAACGGCTCGCGTCCCCCGCCCTCCCCTCCGCGCCGGTCACCGAAGACGACGTGGTCTTTGTCAAGGCCGGTTCCGCCGCCCGCTTCATCCCGTGGCGCGACATTCACGCCATCACCGCCGACGGCAACTACACCCACCTCCACCTTTGCGGCGGCGACCGTTTGATCGTCCTGCGCCCGCTCAAGCAATGGCTCCCGCTCGCTCCCGCCGACCGGTTTCTCCGCGTCCACCGCTCCACCATCGTCCAGCGGCGGGCGGTGGCCGAACTCCGGACCACGGGGGAGAAAAAACGGGTGCTGATCCTCACCTGCGGGCGGGAGATGCCGGTCGGGCGGGAATATTTTGCAGGGCTTAACCTGCATGATTCATGAGCGCTCTACTGCGATGGCCCCAAAGACCGAATCTGCGGCGTTGGGCTTGTTTGAAAAGCCATCGAGCATGTACACATGCACTCAGGCTTTTCAACCTGCGCCCGCCTTGCATCTC
>Ga0182739_1000730_pt1 | contig 38800 bp, 54 predicted proteins | sample eDN5th30CBELigBY_FD_128873 | JGI IMG/M metagenome (GOLD analysis project Ga0182739, IMG submission 128873) | Enriched backyard soil microbial communities from Emeryville, California, USA - eDNA 5th pass 30_C BE-Lig BY (version 2) (version 2) | ecosystem: Environmental > Terrestrial > Soil >... | reverse complement strand
GTCCGCTACGATTGAACCATAAGTTTCACTAACATGAAATCGATACTTGCATCGACAAACCGATCGCGGCACAGTGCCCTCGGGACCGCCGGCAACCTCCCGTTCGCCGCGACGCAAGGCTCCTGTAGCGGCGCGCGATAAATCGGCCGCCGTGGCGCGATAAATCGATCACGGCAAATTTTGCGGCCATCGCAACGAAATGGCGACGGCCGCAAGCCTACCAGGTCCGGTAGATCAGCTCCCCGGTCTCGCGGCGCTGGGACCCGCCACCGACCGAGTACCGGATACCGACCTGCTCCATCCGGAAGCTCCGGAACGCCTGCCGCATGTCGGCGTGGTCGTTGATCGTCAGCACCGCCTGTCCAGCCAGGCCCCGCATCGCCGCCGCCAAGGCGTCGTAGTCCTCGCGGGGGAACGGGGTGCCGTAACCCTGGACCTGCCAGTACGGCGGGTCCAGGAAGAACAGCGCACCCGCCCGGTCGTACCGGGCGATGCACTCGCGCCAGGGAAGATGCTCCACCGTCACGCGTGCCAGCCGCAGGTGCGCCTGGCTGAGGTCTTCCTCCATTCGAAGGAGGTTGATCCGCGCCGGCTGGCCAGCAGCTACGCCGAACGTCTGCCCGACCGCCTTGCCGCCAAATGTGAGCTTCTGGAGGTAGTAGAAGCGCGCCGCCCTTTGGATATCGGTCAGCGTCTCCGGCGCCTGCATCTGCGCCCATCGGAACATTTCCCGGCTGGCCAGCGCCCAACGGAACTGCCGGACGAGCTCGTCGAGGTGGTGCTGCACGCACCGGTAGAGCCGCACCAGCTCCCCGTGCGTGTCGTTGAGCACCTCGGCATGCGCTGGCTCTTTGGCCAGCAGGAGCGCGGCGCCGCCGCCGAACACCTCAACGTAGCTGTCGTGCGATGGGATGTCAGAGAGCAGGTACTTCAGCAGCCGGCGCTTTCCGCCGGGCCAAGCGATGATCGGTCGAGCCATGAATCTCCGGTCCTGAGACTGATGTGCGCCACGCTCTCTCTGCCCGCGCGGGCTGGAGCCGTGGCCGGCTCGCGGACCGACCTCCGCGTGTTGGCGACCAGGTCGACGTTGACGCGTCGACCTGGTCGCTCCATCTACTATCCACCCGCCGCAGTCAGGCGTCATGGGTACCAGGCCACAGCAGCTACGCTTGCGGCGTGTACTCGACGAAGCACGACAACACGGACACGTAGCTACCGGGCGACCCTGGCCACACCACAGGCGGGTTCGCGAAGTTGAAATCGGTCGCCAGCCGCGTCGCGCCGGGCGACCCGACGGGCGCATCGCTGGCCTCCATCACGCGCGCGTCGCTGCTGCAAACCGCGCCGATGTAGTACGTGCCGACGGGCAGCGGCTCCGGGAGCGGTGCCGCTACCCAGTCCGGCGTCGCCGGGACGACCTGCGGATCGCTGACCATGACGAGCGCACCAGGCTCGCCGCCCGCCGACTGCAGGACCACGCCGCGCATGCTGCAGGCGCCCGCGAAGTTGAGGCGCAGGAAGTGATAGAGGACGAGGTCGCGCGCGGCCTCCGGAAGCGTGAAGCGCGCGACGACGCATCGGCCGTTGCTGGTCCCGAACGAGTGCGGTCCGCGTGCCTCGTTGCCGAAACGGCGGCGGATAGGCGGCATGTTGGCCGGCCAGACCTGCACGCCGTTGAGCCGTGCATCAATCGCCTCGCGTCCGTCCAGGCGGATTGCGAGAGCGTCCGCGAGCCTCACGATCCGAACCTGATGTAGAGCACGCCCGGCTCCTCGTCCGGCGGATACGCCTCGACGGCCGCGATAGAGGTCATGCCGATGAGCTGGCCAGGACCAGGCGGTCCAGGTAGTCCTGGTGGACCTGGTGGACCTGGTGGACCGGGCGGCCCAGGAACGCCCGGACCGCCAGGCCCGACCGAGACCACCACATTGCCGGACAGTGACTCGACGCTGATGGAGACCAGACGCATGCTACGCAGCCCTCCGCAAATCGATTGCGAACGACACCGGGTAGTTGCGCTCGCCGTCCGGGGCCAGCACACACAGCACGCCGCCGATGTAGCCCTCCGGCACCGTCAGCGTGTCGGCCGTAGTGAACACCACGTCGACGGTCAGCATCTGCTGCTCGGCGTCTGCCGTCACGCTCGGTGTCAGTGACAGCACGCACGCACGGCCTGGAAGGCGCATCAGCACCAGCGTGGCGGTAAAGCCGGCATAGCTTGGCAGCGGCTGCCCGTCGTCATCGAGCACGACAAGGCGCACGCGAACCGTGCCGCTCGCGCCCTGGCGCATCACGCATTCGACGTGCGTCGTCGGCCAGCCGATCGGTGTCGTCATTCAGCGTGCTCCTGCAGGACGGTGAGCCCCGTCGCGTGGTAGACGCCGGCCTTGTGCTGCACGTTGGGGACCTGCTCCAGGCGACCGTGGATGCCGAGCCGGTTGAGCCACGCGAACGACTTGGTCCTCGGGTAGATGAGCACCTCGCCCGTGGTGCCCGCCTCGCGCTTGAGCGCCTCGAAGTTGGGCACGTCGACCGCCTCGCCGGCATGGTCGATCCCGATGGCCTCAAGCTGCGTGAAGCCGCTGAACGTCAGCGACAGTCGGCGACTGATAACGCCCTTTGCCGCAGTGACCTCGGTGCCACCCGCCTCGCCAATCTGTCCGGTATCGCGGCCACCAGATGACCAACCCGCATCGCACTTGACGCGCAGGCCAGGGCCGACCCACAGCCGCGCCGCGCCGCGCTCAATCTCCGCTGGCGTCGGCTCAAAGGCGATCAGCCTGACATACCGTGCGTAGACCGGCGCGTCCAGCAGCAGCTGACCGTTGAGCGGGTTGTCGAATGGCGGATACTCCGAGTAGCCCCAGCCCTGGGCATAGACCGGGGCCGAGAAGTCCGCGTTGTTGCTGATCGTGACCCCACCCGAAACGGCCAGCCGGCCCGTGCCGGTGCTGACGGTGTACTGCCCCTCCAGTCCGAGTAGCCCGACAGCGTCGATGCGCCGTTCGCGACCGAGGTCGGCGCGCACCTCGAACGTGTTGCCGCTCATGACGCACAGCTCGCCCATGTTGCGCGTCTGGAGCAACGAGAGCGCGTGCACGATCGTGTGGTCGACCGTCGTCGAGAGGACTGCAGAATCGGCCCAATTGCGCCAGCACACCATTGCGTCTTGCATCACCGAAGCTCCCACAGTGTTAGCCGGACCTCGCCGGAGAAAAATTCATCGTAAACACCCATCACGACGAGCTCCTTCCCCGCCTGCAGATCGTGGTCGTCCCACACCACGAAAATCTTCTGCCCGTGTTCCAAGAGGTGCCCGCCGACGGCCGAGAGCGGGCCGGAAACGACGTACTCCGGCACCTCCGATAGCCCCAGCATTGCCGGCACGCGGTTGGCCTCTGCCTGGATTTGCGCCGGCAGCTGCAGCAGCGTCTCCTGGGCCGTGGCGGCCTCAGCGTGGACATACGCCGTCGTGAGCCGCGGTGTCGGCGCCGTCATCAGGCCCTTGCCGGGCGCCGTCGCCGGTGACCAGCCGCGGATGCACAGATATTCCGACGTCAGGTTGGCGCGCGTTGCCGGCGTCGCCTGGGCGCGGCCGATCGCCGCCGCGTCGACGCTGTTCGCGAGCTCGCCGTCCGTATGCACGCGGTGGTTCTTCTGCCCGGCTACTCGCGTCGTCAGGCCTGTCAGCGGTTGAATCGTGCGCGTGACTGTGCGGATGTAGCGATTGTCCAGCCGCAGCACCGGCGCCGCCGCCGAGCGATTGAGCGCACCGATCGCGAGTGACCCGTCGCGGCGTGATGTCATCCAGCCGCAGAAGCTATCGACGACCTGCTGCAGCAGCGTGCGCACCGTCATCGGCACGTCGATGTACGTGCCGAGCCGGTACGCGTTGATCGGCGCCGGCAGGTCGATGAAGATCGAGCCGAGCCCGGCCAGCAGCTGCACATGCGCAACGAACTCGGTCACGGTGCGCGCCGTCGGCGCGTACGTCATCCGAGCTGCCGAAATCGTGACGTTCGTCGCGCCGGCCGCGGCTACGACGGCGAGGTTGGGCGCGCTGCTGGCGGCCGCATAGAACAGCACCGCGTGCTTGCCAACACCCCGCAGCCGGCGGACGACTTGCGTGCCGGCGCGCAATGCGACGTAGCCCGAGGTGTACGCGCTGATCGTGATTTCGGCGTAGTAGAGCGCATCGGTGCCGTCAGCGACCAGCGAGCCGCGGGCGATCTGCACGTCGCCCGTGCCGTCGCCGAGAAACTGCGCAGCCGTGCCGGACTGCTGAATCCGCCGCGTGGCGGTTTCGGTGCCGGTCTTCACCCAGCCGGACGGCGTGCCGCCGGCCCAGGCCGGAAAACTCGGGTAGTCCCACACGTTCCAGACGTCGAACAGCAGCGCATTGGCTCGCGAGCTGCCGATGACGTTCGCGACGACCGGACCGTCCGGCCGATTGACGAGCTTCGCGCCGGTGCCGTCCGCGAGGTAATCCCAATCGGTCGGCGGCGCCGCAAAGGGATTGCCGCGGTCGTAGATCGTCTCCAGCACGACGGGCTCGAACGACCAGTCGTGCGCATTGGACGAAACCGGGTCGAGCAGGTCCGGCGTGCGCAGCTTGCCGCCGCAGAAGAGCGCCGGGCCGATGACGATTGGCAACGGCTTGCCGGCCAGCGCCGGGTTGGCATAGGTCGGCGGGTACAGACGCGTCTGCAGCAGCCGCTCGGTCGCCGCGACGGGGTCGGCGATCCTGACGACCAGGTTGCGCGCATCGTCCTTCCGCGCGACCTCGATGCGGCCGGCCGAGCGGACCGTGAAATCGGCCCGTGCATCGCCCGCGTAGCCCTCCAGCGCTTGGTACGGCGCATCACGCCACTCCCAGCTCGCCATCTCGTCGAGCGCGCCGTCCTGGTTGCGCAAGACCAGGCGGCCGCGGTCAGAGCTGCCGCGGCCGCCGACGACCCACGGCCGCACCTGTCGATTGGTCACGTAGTCCGGGTCGCGCGCAATCCGTGGCTGGTACTGGACGGCCGGCAGCTTGTCCGTGGCCGGCGCCCGGAACTTGGAGCTGGAGAAGTAGACGGGCGTCTCGACCGTGCCGGGGTTTGGGTAAACACCCGGCCGCGCCTGGTCACCGAATGCAGCGTAGTGAGCGAATGCGCTGGCGCCGAAGTTCGCGACCACTTGCTTCCCACGCGACAGCTGGACGATCGGATACCAGGCCCGCGTGCTCAGGGTCGGATCGCTGATGATCGTGTACCACAAGCCGCCGTTGCGGGCGCATCGGTAGACGCCGTTGTCCGCGTCGTACCAGTTGCGAATGATGTCAGCCGTGGCCAGCGCGCCCATGCCGCTACCGCCGCTGGAGACGACACCGGCGACGCGCCAGTTGCCGGCCAGGTCGCAACCCTGAATGCTGTCGATGCCGGCATCGAAGCCGAGCTGGTTGCCGAGCGTGTGCGCGGCCGACGCGATGCCGACCTGCAAGACGAACGTGCCCTGCGCGATCGCCGCCGCACGGACCTCCCAGTAGTGGATGCCGGTCGTCATCGCGGCCGTTCCGCGCACGCCGCCATCCGACGTGGCCGTTGTCGGCGATGCCGTCAGGTTGCCGTTGCTGAGCGTCACACCCGCGCTCTTGTCGAGCGGATTCCACGTGCCGAACACGATCGGCAGCGGCTTGCGCGGCCGCGCTTCGAGCAGCAGGATGCGGCGCCGCTCCGCCATCAGTCGCGCCCTCGCGGGCCGTTCTGGACAGCCAGTTCGACGGCCGTCTCGACGCGCTGGGCCGCCTCATCGGAGCTCTCCTTCACCGACTTGCTGATCGTCTCGGCAGCGTCGTCGAGCCGATCGACAATCCGCTCGCACGACGCAGCGATACGGGACAGCCAACCCTCGATCGCGCGCGTGTCGCCGCCGAAGCTCGGCAGCTGCCAACCAGCCGAGCGCAGCCACGCGTTGACGTGTGCCGGCACGACGGCTTCCGCGTGATGGATCTGCGCGATCTGGTCGCCCATGACGAAGCCGGTGCCGACGGCATAGCTCGGCAGGCCCTGGAACTGGTTAGCGGCCGCGAGGTTGCTATTGACGCGGTCGAGCAGGCGCAGCTGCTGGTCGAGCCGATCGAGCTGCGCCGTTGCCGTGTCGTTGAGCGTGCCCAGGTAGTCGAGCTGCGTGAGCGCGGTGGCCGGGTCGACGCCGGCAAGGTACGGTGCGAGCAGGTCGCGCAGGTCCGGCGGAAGCAGCAGGACCGCCGCCTCCAGCGCTGCGATTGCGGCGTTGGCGTCCGCGCGTGTCGTCGCGTTGCTGATGTCGGCGAGCAGCGGCGCCAGCAGATCGCGTTGATCAGCAGGCAGTGCGGCGATTTCGGCCGCCAGCGCCTGGTTGAGCAGAGACTGTGCGCTGGCCAGGTCGCCGAGGTCGATGCCGACCGCCGTGGCCAGCTCACCAAGATCGACGCCGAGCTGCCGCGCCAGGTCCGCGAGCGACTGCGTGCTGGCCACGGTCATCGCGGTCAGATCAATGCCCATCTGCGTCGCGAGGTCGCGCACGCCGTCGCCCAGGGCGGTCAGCTGCAGGCCGAGCTCGGCGGTCAGCTCCGTGAGGCTGACGCCGAACGTGGCCGCGAGCTGCGCCAGGCCGCGGACGGATTCGGCCGTGATGTCGCGCAGGTTGATGCCCAGGTCGTCGACGAGCGACCGCAGGCTGATGTCCATTTCGTCCAGCAGATCGAACACCGGCCGCTGGACCGCCGCCGCCAGATCGGCGATGTAGCCGACCAGCTGCTGCGCGAGCTCCGCGCGGTTGACCGCCAGGGCCTCGTTGAACGACTCGACCGTGACCGGCGTACCGGCGCTGCCACCAGTGCCCGTGCCCAGGCTTGGCTCCGGCACGGTCGGCGACATCGCCGCCACGGCCTCGATGAGGGCCCGGACGTCCCAAAAACCACCGACGCCGTTGACGCCGTGCTCGTAGTCGGCCCCGCTCGCCGTGTAGGCGCGCAGCAGCCGCAAGAACACGTCCGCGAGCTGCGGCAGCGCCGCCATCGCGTCCGCGTCGCCGCCGAGGGCCGCCTGCTGCATTTCGAGCAGCTGGCGCCACGCCTCGTCGAGCTGCCCCTGCGGCGTGAGCGCCGACAGGTCGCCCAGCAGCATCTGGTCCAGGTAGTCGCGGTTGGCCTGGATGCCGGCGAGCTGGCGCCGGTACAGGTCGTCTGTGGCCCGTGCGATCGTGTCGACCTGGTCGGCGACCGTGCCGCCCCACGATTCAGCCGCGGCCGTCGCGCCGCCATAGAGCTGGTCGCGGATCGACACCACGGACGCGCGCAGTTGCGCAATCAGCTGCTGCACGCGCTGCTCGGCAACCTCGCGCACCATGGCCAGATCGCGCTCGGACGCGCCCATGCGCCCGGCGGCGCGCGCCGCATCGTTGAGCGCCCGCGTCGTGCTCTGCTCCCACAGCCGAATCTGCGCCAGGTTGCCGGCAAAGCCGCTGCTGCGGCCGAGCTCGGTCTCCAGCTGCGACACGATCCCGATGTAGTTGAGGCTGCCTTCGACGATCGCGGCCGTGTACGCGGCCTGGGCGGCCGTGGCCTGGGCGAGCGCATCGGCCGCCTGCAGCCAGGTCACGATCTGGTCCGGCGTCAGGCGCGGCAGTGCCGCCTCGAATGCCGCTCGGAACCCGGACATATCGATGTCCGGCGCGAGGCCGAGGTCGCCAAGCTGCTGGCGTGCCGAGGTCCACAGCGCGTCGAGCTGCAGGGCGGCCGTGGTGTTGGCGTCGTAGTAGTTCGCGAAGTAGGCGTTCCACAGCGCCGAGGCGGCCTCGATGCCGCCGGCCGCCTCGGCGATATCGACGGCGAAGCGCACCAGCTGCTCGCGCGTGCCGTCGAACGTGTTGCCGGTGAGCACCAGCGCGGTCTCGTACAGCCGCGTGGCCTCGCTGATCCGCGCGTACGCGTCGACGAGCGACTCGCCCGCCAGCGCCAGGTCGGCGACCAGATCGACCACGGCGCCGAGCCCGGACTTGCTGCCGAGCAGGCCGGCACCGCGCCGGATGTCATCCGATGCCGCGATCATCATGCGCGCGCCGTCGAGCAGCGCGGCCGCGTCGCCGCGCCAGCGCTCGGCGAGCTCGCTGGCGCCCGCGCCGATCGCCGTCGCGCCCAGCGTCGCGATGAGGTTTTCCGCAAGGATTCGCTGCTGGAAGACTTCCCAGGCCTCCTCGTACTGCACGCCCATCAGCGTACCAATACTGCGGACCAGCTCGCCCTTCTTGTTGTACTCCTCGCGGAACGACGCCGAGATCGACTCGGGCGCCTCGGCGCCGAAGCGGCGCGCCACACTCGACATCGAGCGCGTCACCGACTCCCAGAACTGCTCGACCTCGCGCAGGATCGCGGCGTCCACGTCGATCGCCTGCGAGCCGGTGCGATCGCTGCTGAACAGGCCGCCCTTGGCGCGCCAGTTGACGGCAGCGGCCACGTCGGCGCCCTCCGGACCGAAGAGGAAATCCTGCGTGTAACCGCTGACGCGCGGCTTGCGGCGCCCGAACAGCGTGCCCCACAGCGCCTCGCCGCTCAGGAGGTTGCTGAGCTCGCCGCCGAGGCCGATGCCGCGGAACAGCTCGCCCGCGGCCGCACTGGCCCAGGCCCCGCCGCCCGTTGCGCCGTTGAGCACGGCGTTGCGACCGCCGAGGTCCATGCTGCCGAAGTCGCCGCGCCAACCCTGGCTGTAGAGCGACATGTTGGCCATGACCGCGGCGACAATCCAGCCGATGATCGGCACCGCCATGCTCGATGTCATCGCACCGCTGGTCGCGGCACCCGCACCCGCGCCGGTGTAGCCCGCGCCGCCGAGGCCCACCATGCCGGTCGACGTCATCCACGGTGCCGCGCCCGCGTATCCGAAGCTGCCGAGCCCCGTGACAGCCGTGCCCGCGCCGTACATGCCCGTTGCGGCCGACGTGATGCCGGCCAGGCCGCCCGCGGCTTGCGCGCCGCCGAAGAAGCCCGACCAGATCGATTGCCCGGCCTGCATCCAGTTCTGCGCCGAGAACAGCCCACCGCCGCCGCCGCTGAACGCCTGCGTGATGCCCGACAGGATGCCGCCGCCCGAGCCGCCGCCGGCACCACCACCGAACAGCGACATGATCCCCTGCAGCACGCCGCCGCCCGACTGCAGGCCGGTCCCCAGCAGCTGGTTGAGCAAGGGGTTGATGATCTGGAGCTTGAGATACTCGGCGATCATGTCGGCGACGGTGCGCCGGACGATGCCCAGCAGCGCGTCGCCGAGGTCCGAGAAGCTCTTGATCTGGCCAACGACGAAGTCAGCCAGCACCGTCGCGACGTCGCCGGTCGCCTGGTCCCAGGCGCGATCCCATTCCTCGGCGGCCGCACGGTTGCGGTCGACGGCTTCCGTGTAGGCGTCGATCGCGGCGCGCTGGTCGCGCAGCTCGGCCAGCTTGCGCAGGCGATCTTCCAGCAGCCGCTGCTGCTCGACCGTCGGCGGCCCGAGCGCGAGCGCCTCTTCGGCCAGGCGGTTTGCCTCGCGCAGCGATGCGTTGTAGTCGATCTGCGCGTCGCTGAGGCCGGCCAGCCGGTCGCGGCCTTGCGCGAGCTGCTCGTCGAGCGATCGGTTGCCGGTCAGGAACTCGGCCCAGGCGTCGGCGGCCTTGTCAACGACGCCGGTCAGCTTCTCCCACTGTTCCAGCTGCGCGATCAGGCCGAGCGCCTGCTCGCGCTGTGCCGCAGTGAGCTTCTTCGTGCCGAGCTCGTAGCGCGCCGCCGCTGCGTCGGTCTGGCCGAACGTGGCCACCTGCTTCTGCAGGTCCGTGATGTAGTCGCGCGCCGCCTTGGCCGCATCGTTCGACGCCTTGGCGCCCGATGCCTTGGTGCTGTTGGACTTGATGCCGGCGTCGATCGTCTTGAGCAGCGCCGCGTGTTCGCGCTCCATGACCGCGACCTGGTCAGCCGTCGCGCCGGCAGCGCGGGCCTGCTCGATTCGCGTGGCGGCCAGGGCCTGCCAGTACGCGAGCTGCCCCTGCTTGTTCTTGTCGATCTGCGCTTCGGCCGACTTGGCCGCGGCCGTCAGGCGGGCGAGCGCCTGGACGGATTGATCGCTCGCAACTGTCGCTTGGCCAGGGTCGACGAAAACTTGAACATCCAGTCGGCCCTGGGCGGCGCCCAACGCCGTCACGACGGCTTCCAGGATTTTGTACTCGTCCTGGAGCTTCTGCAGCTTGGGCACCAGGCCGAGCAACTGGAGACCAGCGGCTTCGTTCGTTGATGTCTGTGCAACCTGAATGCGTGCTTCGATGCCCTCTATCGCGGCACGCTTGGCGTTGAGCTCATCCTGTGCCCGTGCCAGCTCGTCGGCGCCCTGCGCCCAGGTGGCATAGGTCTGCCCGAAATCAGGCAGCTCACCGTGGCCTTGGCGCCAACGCTCGATCTGCTCGTTGAGCGCGTTGATCCGCGAAGTCAGCTTCGTAATGTCGTCGACACCGGCCTTGAATACGCGCTGCCGCTCGTCCTCTGCTTTCGATACTGCATTGATCCCAGCGACGAGGCCGGCGATCGCCAGCACCGCAACACCGACCGGTCCACCGGCGAGCGAGAGCAGGCCCGAGCCGAGCCGGCCGAGCATCGTGATCTTGCCGACGCCAGCCGCCGTCGCGGCCTCCTGCGCGCGCGCCAGCTGCAGCTCGGCCGCGGCGAGCGCGGTCGTGCTGCCCAGGAGCGGCGCCTGTGCACGCAGCTTGGCGACCTGCGCCTCGGCTTCGGCCAGCGCCGAGGCGGCCACGCGGCGCTGTGCCTGGTCCTGGATCAGCGACTGCGCCGCGCTGGCCAGGTGCGCGGCGCCGAGGCCGGCGATCGCCAGCAGCACCAGGTCGATGTTCTCGGCGACTTCGAGCAGCGCGTTGGCGATGAGCAGCGACGCACCGGCGCCCTGGTCGGCGATGCCGACATAGCGCAGGACCGAGTTTTCGAGCATCGTCCAGGCACGACCGACGGTCAGCGGAAGCTGGTCGAACTCGGCCTTGATCGTGCTGACCTGGCTTTCGAGCGCGCGGACCATGCGCTCGACGCTCACCTCGCCGGCATTGACTTGCTGACGCAGCTGGCCGACCGAGATCCCGAGGCCGTCCGCGAGCGCCTTGGCCAGGCGCGGCGAATTCTCGATGATCGAGTTGTATTCCTCGGCGCGCAGGATGCCGCCTGCGAACGCCTGGGTCAGCTGAATGATCGCGTTGCTCGCGGCCTGGGCACCCGTACCCGAAACGGCGAAGGTCTGGTTGATGGCCTCGGCCAGCGGCAGCAGCCGTTGCTGGGTTAGCCCGAGGTCAGTCGTGGACTGCGCCAGTCGCGTGTAGAGCGTGACGGACGAGTCGAGCTGCGTGCCGGTGCGCTGGCTGCTCGCGTAGAGCTGCTCCATCGTCGCCGCGGCCTGCGCCTGGTCGTCGCTGGCCAGGCGCACACGGGCTGAAATCTGCGACCAGCCGTCTGCATAGCCGATCAGGTCCGAAGCCAACGCGCGGACGCCACCGGCCGCCTGGATCGCGACGAACGCCCCCGCGACCATGCGGCCCGCCCGCTGGGCTTCGGTAGAGAGGCTGGCGGCGCCCTTTGCGGACACCGCCCAGGACTGCGCCATGTCGGCCGAGTCGCGGCGGACGCGGCCGGTCGCCCGCTCGCTTGCGGCCGCAACATCGTTGACGGCCTTCACTGCGACGGTGCCGTCGCCGGTGATGGTCAGCTTGACGACGACGTCGGTCATTTGCGCAGTGCGGTTCCCGATGATTCAATGCGCCCATGTCCTGGGCGCTGGTTTCCAAGTACGCCGCTGTGATCGCGTTCCTCGCGGTCGCCGGCCTGTTCGTGGCCGCGGTTGCCGCCGGGCCGATCGCGCTCCTCGCGCTTGTGGGTGTTGCCGGCCTGGTCCTGTTCGGCCGTTTCGTCGCTCGGCTGCTTGCCTAGCTCTTCTGGTTCTTCCGTGTCTCGGCGCGGGCGGCCTCGTCGTCGTTGCGGATGCCGGCAACGATGCGTGCCATCAGCTGCACGCCGTCGATGACTTCCGGCCAGACCTTGCGCGGCACGTGTCCCAGCTTGCAGGCCGCCAAGATTTCGGTTGCCTGCACGCCACGCCAGAGCACCCCCATGCCGACGGACAGCTCGGGCAGGCACCGGTCGAGCGTCTCGACGATCACGAGGTTGTCCGGCAGCACGCCGATCTCGTAGACCTCGATGTCCTCGTCCGGCTCGGGTTCGTCCGCCTCGGCAGCCAGGTCGACCAGCTCGAATCCGTCATCCGTGTCGCCGTCGTCCTCGGCGTCTTCCTCATCCTCGATCCCGCCGTCATCCGACGGCGGGATCAACCAGGCTTCGATCGCTTCGTCGATCGGGGCGCCGCCCTTTAGCGCCGCGATCGCTTCGAGTTTTTTCGCCGGCCGGCGTCCTTGAACAGCGCACGGCTGTCTTCCGACACGTACAGGTTGTAGGCCGCCACCGCGGCATCGCACGTCAGCGGGTTGTAGATGACGGTATCCACCGGCGTGAGCACGGTGCCATCCTCCAGGGTGCCGCCCGGCACGTTGTCGCTGACGCCGACGAGCACCTCGCGCAGCGCTTCGCTCTTCGTCGAATCCTCGATCAGTTCCTCCCACTCGGCCTGCGGCATGAGTTTGAACTCGCCCTTGAACTCGAACGGGCGCCGGCCCTCGCCGTCACTGCCCGGCAGGGAGCAACGAACCGTCTGAAAGAAGGTGAGCGACGCGAGCAGGTTGACGAGGCGCGGCGCGGGTTTGGTCTCGGACATAGCGAATCTCCAGTTGCAGGAAGAGCGCCCAGCGGCTGCTGGGCGCTTGGATGGTTGAGGTGGGTGTTACGGTGCGGCGTCGCCGAACTCGATACCGAACTCGTCGCCGCCGGCATCGCTCGGGATGCAGCGGCCGGTGATGTCCCACCCGGCCTTGCCGTTGATGTCGGCGTTGGCGATGTTCTCGATCTGGCCGCGGACGGTCTGCATCGAGTAGAGGCCATCCTTGGTGTCGTCCACGTACGTGAACCACGTGATCTGCACGATCGTGCCCATGTCGCGGACGTACAGCGGATTGAAGTCCGCGTCGACGTCGGTCTTGGCGACGCGCCAGCTGAAAGTCGGCTGCCGGTTGCCGTAGCTGTTTTCGCTGTGCTCGGTGAACTCGTCCTTGGTCAGCTGCGCACCCAGGTCGATGCGCAGATACTTCGACCAGGTCGGCAGGTCTTCCAGAAGCGTGCTCGGCGCGCTCGGAATGGCGCCGCCGGTCAACGTGCTGACCAGACAGACCGAGTTGCGATGCGTGGCGATCACGGGCTTCCTGTTCGGGATGATGACCGCACTGCCGGGCGAGCCCATCAGTTCGACTTCATAGTCGCCTTGAATCGTTGCGCGGCCGGTGTAACGCTGGCCTATCTCCATGCCCAGAGACGCGAGCGTCGCCCGTGCGTTGAGCGCCTTCAAGAAGGTGTTGGCGTGGTACCAGTACGCCGCCGCCATCGGGAAGTTGGCTGAGATCGGCGAGTACCGCGTGATCTTGTTGCCGGCATCCTTGGTGACGGCCATACCTGCCGGCAGCAGGATGCGCGCAGCATCGGCGTCGGAGGTCGCGACCTGGCCGGGCGTGGTCGGCGGATAGAGCTCGAAGTCGCCCTCGATCATCGCGCGGGTGTTCGCGACGCCAAACTCGTTGTGGCCGAGGAAGTCGCGGTCGGTCGGCCGCTCGACGGTATCGAACGCCGTCGACGAGCTGCCGTTAAACAAGCGGATGCCGTCGAGTGCCGGCGTCGGCACAGGATCGACACCGGCGGTCGGCTGCGGCTTGAGCAGCAGCGAGCGGCGGGTGAAGCGTTCGAGGTTGGGCTGTGCCATTTGATGGCCTCCGGTTACTTGGAACGGGTTCCGCGGCCCGACTTGTCGTCGGTCGCGGGCGGTGTGGCCGGAGCGGCCGGCGCCGCGGCCAGCCCGGCCGCGAACGCCATCGCCGCGACGAGCTTGTCGCCCTTGGCCTCGTACTCGCCGCCGTCCTTGGGACACGGTGCGGCCATGCGCTTGTGCTTGTGCTGTGCCATGGTGCGGGCCTCCTCAGACCCGAATGGAAAACTCGGAATAGAAGGTCAGCTGGTGGATGAGCCACCCGCCGTCGTAGTGCTCGTCCGTGCCGCTGCCGAACCAGAGCGGCGTGAACTCTTCCGTCGTGTGAAAGCCGACCACGCGCTCGCCGACTTGGTTGATGAGCGCGTCCATGTCATTGCGTGCGCCGATGCCGGCACGCTGGCTTGCGTAGTTGCGGACCCAGAGCACGACCTGGACCGCCGCGGCCGCGGTCTGGTCGAAGCTGTCCTCGCCCGTGAACTGCGGCGGCTGCGCGCGCGACGAACCCAGCACGTAGGCCGCAGGCGCGGCGTTGGGCGGCGTGCGCAGCGCGGTCGTCAGGTCCGCGCTGTGGCTGACCAGCTTCAGATCCTTCAGGCCGGCCAGATGCGCGATGACCGGTGCGATGGGAAACGTCAGCTGCACGGTCACAGGTCCGTGAAGTCGCGCAGGGTCTGCTGATCGAACACGCGCGGCGGCGCGCAGTGCTGCGGGCTGCCGCCGCCGGTCGGCGCGACCGGATCGTTCGCGCCGAGCGAGAACTTGCCGTCTGCGACCAGCCGCAGAAACTTCAGCGCGTCGCTGTAGTCGCGGACGATCGGGTCGTTCTGCTCGACCGACAGCCGATGGCGGTGGAGCATGTAGCGCGCGATCGCACGCGCCCAGGTCGAGACAATCTCCGGCACCGGCGACAGCGGCAGCGTGTAGCCGCGCATGCGCAGGAAACCGTCGATCGTCGACGAGGCGTTCTTGATTGCCTCGTTGACGCGCGCCAGCGCCGCGTCGGCCGCGGCGATGCCGTCCGGCGGGTACGCCGAACGGTCGCCGCCGCGCAGCGTCAGGTCCATCAGCTCGTAGTCGACCAGCTGAGCGGCATGCTCGGCTGTGGCGACCTGGCTGATTTCCTGAGCGCCGGGCAGCTCGGCGAGGTGGGCGGGCGTCACGTACACGTTACTTCGCCTTCTTACCTGCGGGCTTCTGCGCGGCGGGCTTCGCCGGCTGCTCGGCGCTGGCCTGCTCGGTCTTGGCCTTCGCAGCAGCGGCGGCCTCATCGGCCTTGGCGCGCTCGGCTGCGGCGGCGTCGGCGCGAGCCTGCTCGGCAGCCGCGGCAGTAACCGTCGCCTCGGACACATGCCCGTCGGCGAGCAGATCGGCGGCGACGTCGTCGGGCAGCTCGATGCTGCCGTCCTTGCGCACCTTGCCGCCGTACTTGATCGGGCTGTTGATGGTGTAGCGCTTCATCGCTCACTCCTGGCTAGACGGCGGCCGGGCTCTCCCGGCCGCCGCGGGCTCTCTCTCGGGGCGTGGTGTGGAGTTACTGCGGTGCGCCGGCGTTCTGGATCAAGAAGCCGGCGACCATGCCGGTGAGCGCAGGCGTGTTGTCGTACGAGACGCCGTAAATCCAGCTCTTGGCGCTCGCATCCCAGTACGGCACCTCGACGAGCGGGTGGTCCTCGATCACGTACGTGTAGCCGTAGCTCGGCTCCTCCCGGTTTGCCATCACACTGGCGTCGGTGTCATTGCTCGCGAGCTCGGGCACATACGCGAAGATTGCGTCATTGCCCCAGATGTCGCCGAAGCTGTCATCCGCATCCGCGACGACGGCCGAGCCGATGACGATGTTCTGCACCTCGAACACGGCCTTGAGCGTGTCGATGGTGACCGTCCGCGTCGCGTTGGCCGCGGTCCGGCCGACCAGGTCGGGGTGCTGCTTGAGCGCCGACAGGCACGTCGCCGAAAGCTCCAGCGTGTTGGGATACACACCAATGGACGACCGGATCGCCTCGCGTGCGACCATCGCGTCGGCGGCCGGCGTGGACGTCGGCGACGTCCAGCGGTCGGCGCCGACGAGCGCTACCTTGTGGTTTGCGTCGTACGCTGCGGCGTTGCGTGCGGTCTGCGCACAGGTGTACTCGTGCTCCAGGTGCAGCGACCGCAGGACGGTGTCGACTGCGCGGCTGCCGAGGTCGATGCCGGGCACCTGGCTCGCGTCGCGCATGCTCTCGCGGGGTACGGGCGCCTCAAGCGCGCTCGGCTGGATCGCGAACGGCTTGCCCTCGTAGCCGAACTGGATGCGCTTGGTATTTGAGCCCGGCGAGCGCTTCGACGAGTAGAGGCGGAAGCTCTCCTTGCCGAACTCGATGATCTTGCCGCCGTACATCGAGACCGGCGCGCGGGGGAACAGCGCCTGACCGATGAGGCTGCGCTGCCGGTAGCCGCGCGCATGAGTCGAAAGGATCGGGTCGACGACGCGCGTCTGACCGGGGGACATCTGAGGCATGGGATGCTCCTGAGAGAGTGAGAGACGCTGCGCGTCAGTTGACGATCAGCAGGACTTCGATCGGGTCGCCGTCGGCGGCAGCGGACGCGCCCGGCGCGGCGCGCGCGACCTGCACGCCTTCGTCGAGCACGATGGCCTTGCCGTTCGCGCCGACCTCGATCGGCGCACCGGCCGGAATCGCGCCACCGGCGGTGACGACCGCTGTGCCGACGACGTCGGCCGTGAAGTACCCGCCGCTCGCCGCCTTGAACCGCGACACGCCGAGCGTGTTACCGCCGGCGACGGCGTGCGCACCGGCGCCGGTGACGAAGCGCTCCGCCTCGACGTCGGCGGTGGCCGCGACGGCAAGGGCGAGCAGGGAAGTGGACTGACGCGACATAGGTGCTCCTGGTAGTCGAACGGAGAGATCAGCCGCCGACGGCGCGAACGGCGTCGAGGTAGCTGGTGCCCGGATGCGAACGCCGGAAAGCCTCGGCCTTGGAATGAAGCTCCAGGCGATCGCGCTCGACGTGCGTGCCGGACGGTGCGGAGAAGTTCGCGGCGCCCTCGATCGGTTCGCCGGCACCGCGCTCGGCGAAATCGACCTGCACGGGCAGATCGCTCAGCAGCGTGCGCAGCGCGGCGCCGGCCTGGACAGCGGTGTTGGAGCCATCCGGGGCAGAGAAGTTGAGCGTCGCCGGCTGGCCGTTGCCGGTGCCCGATTCGAGGTGCATCAGCAGCTCGATCATCGGCGCTTCGTGCCGCGGCAGGAGCTTGCCGGCCTTCACGAGCGCGGCCGTGAAGTCGGCGACGCCTGCGCGGCGGGCCTTGGCTTCGGTTTCGCGGACCGCGGCCTCGCGGCGGTCGATCTCCTGCTGACGGGTATTGAGCTGGGCTTCGCGTGCAGCGAAGTCCACGGTGTTCTGCTGCGACATTGAGGGCTCCGGTTGGGGTGCCGCGGGCGCGGCGAAGGACGGGGTTGCGGCCGGCGGCGGATTCGCGGCTTCGACGAGCGCGTCGAGCTGCCAGGCGGGGATGATGCGGTCGGCTTCCTCGGCGCCGTCGCGCTCGACCAGGCCGTCGCGCAGGCGCCGGAAAATCTCGGCGATGGTGCGGAAGATCCACGGCCGCTCGACCGGGACCGAGAACTCCAGGAGACCGGACTTGTCGGCAGCGCTGAACTGCACGTCCCGCAATCCCGTGATCGCGGGCGCGGCTGCGCCGAGCCATCCGACGTGCCGCAGGTACATCTTCCCCGGCGTCGGGTTGCCCACCGTGTCCGGGAGAAAGAACGATGCGGAGCGCTTTTTGAAGCGCCCGTTGCCGACGAGCCCTGCGAACGCCGGCTCGACCTGCGCGGACTCGGCTGCGAACAGGACGCCGTTGCGCGCTTCGAGCTTGCGCACCCAGCCGTAGGCCGGAGCGTTGAGCTCGGGGTGGCCGATGACGTGGGGCGCCTCGCCTACGGCGGGATCGTACGCTGCGGCGATCGCCGCCAGGTCATCGTGTGTGACCGTGACCTGCGTGACGCCGTCGCTCGCGGTGTGCGTGCCGGCGCGGAAAATTTCGATGTCTGTGGGAAGCGTGGCTGCGGTAGGCATGCAGCCAGTGTCGACATCGGCGGCCCAAAGGTCTTGGGTCCGCGTTCACAGGCTGCGCGCTACTCGCGCGTGGTGACGCGCAGGAACTCCAGTCGTCCGTCGTGTCGGCCATAGCATTGATAGCCGCGGTGCTGCTCGTGCGCCCAGGTCTGCCAGGCCGGACGCCAGTCGAAGCCGCCGCGCAGACCACCCGGAATGTCCGACCGCTCGAAGAACACGTCAGCGCGCAGGACCATGCGCTGGGCGCCGGTCAGCTCGCCCGCGGCGTTGATGCACGCTTCCCACTCGGGGGACGTTTCGATCCAGTCGAAGTTCATCGGTCGGCTCCATGGGGCTCGACGCAGAGTGTAGCGCGCCCTCCGATCGCGCCGGAATCGTCCGGAATCGGGTGTCTGACAGCCAGGCGCCCGCGCAGAGCGGGCGATGGCGCGGGGCGAAGCTGCTGGGGCGCGTAGGCGCGCAGATTCGGCCGGCACGAAACTAGCGCTGCCGCCCCTGAGCGAGCCCGTCGAGGAAAGCTTCGCCGAGCGCGCCGATCGTCTGTACGTCCGCGGCGGACACGCCCATGAACTGGCGCGCCGGCAGGCCGGGATGCTCGACCTTCGGGACGGGATGAGCGGCGCCCGGCCAGTGCAGTGCGGAGCCAGGCTTGGCCGTGATCGTGTAGGGCGGCGTGCCCTCCTGGTGCCAGCGAGCTTGCCGACGTGTCGCGATCAGCTCGGCGAAGTCACGCCCGCTGCGCGGCGCAATCTCATCGCGCATCGTGCCGGACTTGAGCAGCGGCTTGCGGCCGCTGCCGTCGGCGAGCGGCTTCCACTTCGAACCGTCCGGTGCGGTTGACGTGACGAAGCGCTGTTGCGTGCTCTCCAGCACGGCTTCGCCGATGTCGGCCATCAGCGGCGAAAGGTCGCGCACGCCGCGCAGCCGCGCGAACATCGCGACTACCGCCGCGTCGTCGATGCGGATCGTCAGCTCGTCAGCCACGGCTGGCCTGGCCGACGTGATACGCCCATTCCGGCGGCGGGTCGCCGGCGGATGGCGGCGGCGCGGCATCAGGTCCGGACTTGCCGAGCACGCGCAAGCGGGCCTCGCTGACGCCCGTCACGGAACAGCGGCAGCCCCAGCCGTTGGGTGGGTAATGCGTCGTCCACCACGGATCGTCTCGGCGCAGGATCAGGCCGTTCCACGCCTGATGTGTCTCGCGCGGTTGCGGCGACGGGTTGTGCTGGTAGCGCAGATAAACGAACGACTGGAGCGTGTCCCAGCGGCCGGCCTGGTACGCCGTGCGCAAGTTGGTCGTGTAGATGACGTTTGTGCGCCAGGCGCGCCGGGCCTGGCTCTCATCGCCAGTCCAGCCGGTCCAACCGCGGCGCTCGACGATCTCATCGAAGCGCGAGCGGAAATCCTCCAGCGTCTCACCCTGGGTGATTGCCGCGTCCACCGCCTCGCGCAGATCGGCCAGCAGGTCGGCCTGCATCGCACCGGCCACCGTGAACGCCTGCGCGTGCTGGCCCTGCCACAGGTCGCGCCAGGTGGCGGTCGGCACGGTCCGCTTGCGGCGGAAATACAGCACCGCCTCCGCAAAGTTTCCGAAGCTGCCGCGAATCTCAGGCACTATCGTCGCTCGCGTCAGACTGGCCCGCCAGACGCGCGACCGCGATGCCGTCCTGGATCGCGCTCGTCAGGCGCGCGGGCGGCTCATCGCCGAACAGTGACGGCAACGCATCGCGGACCTCGTCGAGCGATCCGCTTGCGCGGACGAGTCGGCGCGCCCGCTCGACCAGGTCGTCCACGACCGGCTGCGCGGCCGCCTGCAGGAGCGGCGCCAGCTGGTCGACGCGATCGCGCTCCGCGGCCGGCGCCGCGAATGCCGGCGCGGGCGGCGGCATCGGCGGGATGTCGATGAGGGAGTCCTCCGGCGACGGGGCGCGCTCGACCCACTCGCCGCCGTACGTCGAATGGACGTAGTCGAGGGATGGCTTGAAGCCGAGCCGATAGATGGTCTCGTCCCGCTTCGCACGCTCGCCGAGGTCTTCATCCTCCTCGGTCACGCGATAGACGCGCGGCGGATCAGCGTCAGGGAAATTCCAGCGCGTGAGCCAGCGCACCGGCCCGAGGTTGAGCGACTCGCACTTGAGGTCGGCATCGGCCTTGACCAGGTCGTCGCGCACGTCGCCCTGCAGGTCGTCGTTGCCGAGCCGGCCCGGCGTGCCCTGGCTGCTCGCGACCTGGCCGATGACGGCCTGCGCGATCGTCGCATCCATCGTGTCATGAAGCGATCGGTAGTCGACGCTGCCGCTGCGAGCGGCTTCGAGCAGCTCGATCTCCATGTCCTTGGGGATGATGACGCCACTATCGCTACGGATAGCATGCACCGCGGCAAGCAGCTTGCTTTGCTCGCTCTTATCTGCAGTGCCGGCGTCGAACTTGCCGACGCCCGTCGGCGCGCCGAACTTGTCCAGGAAGGTCAACCAGAACTGGATGCCGTTGCGCTTGAACAGAACGGGCCAGTAGCACCAGTGCCCCAGGCCCAAGCCATACGGCTCATCGTCGTTGTCCGCGCCGGTCGCGAAGTGCCAGAACTTGGTGGGCGGTAGCTCGACGCCCTCGAACATGTTCGAGAACGTGAGCATGCGCAGCTCGCCCCCCGGCGTGAAGCGAAAGCGCCGACGGTTGCGGACCTTGATCGCGTCCCAGGTGATGAGCCCATCCTCGACGCCGTACATGATTTCCGCTACGGCGTAGCCATACCAGATGCCGTACAGCATCAGGTTCGAGACGCGATCCCAACCGACGCGCTGCAGCTGCTTACGCAGATGGTCGGCCGCCTTGCGGTCGACACGCCGATCGCTCGCTGCATCGACGATCCACTCGCACTGCACGACCGCGTTGCGGCGGTCGCGGAACGTGCTCATCGCCTTCGGGTCGGACAGTACCCGCTCGTAGAGCGACAGGTCGTTGCCGCCGCGGTCACGCAGGACACGATCCGCAGGGACCAGCAGCGGCCCCGAATAGCCGCGGGTGATGTCGATGCCGTCGCGCGTCGATGCGATTTCGACGTCGCGTACCGGACGGGGCGCGTTCTCGACGTCGCTCACAGGTAGCCTCCGAAGTCATTCCGGCCGGGGATCGTGCCCCAGCCCGTGCTGGTCGGCCGAACGATGACGCCGTCTTGATCGAACGTCTCGCGCGGACCGGTTGATTGAAAATCGATGATGGATGCAGGCTCGCTCGCGGCCGCCGTTGCGAGAAAGCACGCCCATGCACGGTCGGCATGGCCGGCCGCGTCGCTCTCGGCTACGAAGCGCACGTTGCCTGTCGGGCCGGTCTCGCGGCGCAGCTTGTGCAGGTCTGCGCGGAGCGGCTGGTCGCCCTGCGGAATGCGCTCGCGGCGATCCTCGAACGACTCTTTGCCCACCGTGGCCAGGTACTGCTTGCTGGCCGCGTTGAACAGCACGCCGTGCACGCGGTGTTCGCCGTAGCGCCGCTTCGCGTCCTCGACGGGCTTCTCGCCCATGCCGGTCTGGTCCATCCAGACGCCCCGCACGCGGTACTTGCGCATCGCGTTGTCGAGCAGCTCGTCTTGAGCCGCGAACTTCAGGCGGCGCTCGGCATGAATTTCGCGCGTCCACAGCACGTCGCCGACGCGCTCCTTGACCCACAGCACGAACAGGTCGCGTCGCGCGCCGATGTCGATGCCGATGTAGCAGTCGCCGCCCTCGTACAGGTCCGGGTTGCCGGCCAGCTCGTGTTCGTTGTCGTTGATGAGCTCGAACGACAGCCACGCGCTCGCTTCGTCGAGCCATTTCAGCTCGTACTCCTGCGCCCACAGGTCCGGATCGTTGAGCGCGGCGCGCAGCTCGTCGATGTTGCGCGGCAGGCCATCGCGCACGGCGCGGTAGATGTCGACTTCGTGGCGGCTCCAGACGGCGTCCTTACCCGTCGCCAACTCGTAGAACTTGTTGCCCTTGCCGTTCGGCGTCGAGGTGATGCGCAGCTTCCATCCGTTGGACACGACCGGAAACAGCGCGCCCCAGATCGCCTTGGAGTCCTTGTGGAACGCGAACTCGTCCAGGTAGACGTTGGCGCTGAAGCCGCGCGCTGTGTCCGGGTTCGCCGGTAGCGAGGTGATGCGCGTGCCGCCCGGCAGCTCGACCTCCAGCATGCGATACGTGCCGAGCTCACCCTTGTACTCGGCCTCGAACGATTGCACGCCAAGCTGGTACGCCTGGCAGTGCCGCTTGACGCCTTCCTCCATCGCTTCCTTGGCCTGCCGTTCGCCTCGGCTCAGGATCACCCAGCGCGTGCGGCGCCCTTTGACGATGGCCTCGAAGCTGTCGTCGACGATCTCCAGTGTCGTCGTGAACGTCTTGCCGGTCTGCCGCGCGAACATGCCGAGCTTGAAGCGGCTGCGGTCACGCAGCCACTGGCCCTGGAAGTCGTAGAGCGGGACCGCGGGCTGGCTCATACGACTCCGTAGATTTCCTGTCGGATGCGGGCGAGCGTCTCCGGCGTGATGCCGGCGCTGGCGCCTACCTTCTCCACACGCTCGGCCGCTGCCGCGACGCGCGCCCGGACCTCGGTCTGGTATCGACGCAGCGTGATCGTGCTGCGATTCATGTCGGCGATCGCCCGCGCGAGCTTCGGCAGCTCGATGGTGTCCGGATCGACTTCGAGCTCCAGCAGCACCTGGAACATGCGCTCCTGCGTGAGCCGCATGAGCGCATCGGACATCGCGCCCTCGTCGTCAGGGGAAGCGGCCACGATCGCCTTGGCCTGGTCGGTTGAGACCTTGAGCGCACGCACGCGATCCTCAAAGCGGCTGCCCCACCGCTGCAGCGACGATTTCGTGATCTCGAATCCCTGCTCGGCCAGCCACTCCGACAGGGACACGTAGCCCGAGAACGCTTGTCCGATCAGGCGCTGTTCGAGCGCCTGCCGGATGTCTTCGGGTAGCTGGTCGACCTTGCTCGGTGCCGGCATCACGATTCCTCGCGCGACGGGAGCGCCTGCTTGAGCCACAGCATGCCGGTCTCGAAGTGCGTGCGGGCAATCGCAGCTGCGCGCCGATCGGCACCGGGTGTTGACTCGACAGCCTCTACTGCCAAGCGCAGCTCTTCCGCCTTGGCACGGATCGCGACCTGCAGGTCTACCTCGTTCATGCGCCCCCCTAGAACCATTTCTTCGGGCGAGCGATGCCCGGGAAGCACTCCGTCGTGTACTCGACGATGTCCACGCCGTAGTGCGTCAGCTCGGCTTGCCAGGTCGGGCCGTCTTTGCCGGTGATGGTCACCAGCTTGCGGTCCTCCAGGTAGTCCAGCTCGCGGCGCAAGGCATGGGGCGTCACCGGCATGCTGACGTCGTGCAAGGTGCGCAGGATGAGCGTCTCCGGCATGGACAGCGGCCGGCCGGCGTCCAGAACTTTCAGAATCCGCCAGCGCGTCTCTTCCCGCCGGGCCTTTTCGATGTCGATCTCGTTCACGATCGGTAGTTCCTTGCAAGCGAGCTGTGTACTAACTCGGCGACTCGGTCCAGCTTTGCGTCGATCAGGGCACTGAACCGAGTCCAGTCCTCTCGCCGCACGTACTCCAGCGGCAAGGCGTGATGCAGCTGGTCGACGCGGTTCGTCAGATCCCGCAAGCGGGCAGACTCGTCGGCCAGAGCTTTAGTCACGGCTAAGAAACGGTCGTTCATCCGCGTCTCGAACTGCGAGACCAGGATGCGGCCAAATCCAGCAACCAGCCCCGCGAAGGCCAGAAAAAGGACGATTGCGTTCGTCGTGCTGATCGAAATCATTGCTTCCCTCGGCACAGCCTTGCGTGTTCATGGGCACAGGCCGCGCAGCGGCTGGTCTTCCCGAGCGCCTGCAGGCGCTCGGGCTCTATCTCGGCATCGCAGTCGATGCACTGCCGCTCGACCGCCGGGTCGCGCGGCTCGAACGACGCAGCGATACGCGCACGTGCCGCGGCGATCGCGTCGTCGGTGAACTGCTGGGCGGCTTCCTGACCGCGCTCGACGTCATCGATCATTCGTCACCTTGGCGGCTTCCAGGCGCAGCTCCTGGGCGCAGGCCCGGCGCTCACGGGCGCGCAGGTCGAGCATCGTGCGCTCCTTGGCCGAGTGCTCCAGGTTGCGGGACTGGCGCTCCAGCTCGTAGGCCAGGCCGTCCATGCGGGCGGCCATCGTTTCGAGCACGTCTCGCTTATTGCGCGCCATCGCCGCCTCCGAGCAGGGCGGCCCGCGCGCGGTCCGCGTTGCACTGCTGCACCACGCCGCGCCAGGCGGGGATCGTCGCCAGGCCGTCGAGCGCGCAGACCGCCGGTGCGCCGCCGACCCGGCATTGCGCGGGCGGCGGTGCCGGCTCGGCGAGCGGATCGGTCAGCACGCGCGGGACGGGCCGGTAGTCAATCACCGGGTACTCCACCGTCAGCACGCGCACCGGCGCGGGACGTATCGGCTTGAGGCCACAGCCGGTCAGCCACAGCAGTGCACACAGGCAGAGCAGCGAGAGGGGCGCAGGACGGATCATGTGCGGTGCCTTTGATCTGGTTCGTGAGCCGCGCGACTTCAGCGGCAAGGGTGGCGTTCGCCTCGATGCGAGCATCGAGCTCGTCGTCGGCGAGCTCGCGGAACTGTTCGTGTCGCGCGCGGATTTCGGCCAGGCGCGTTTCGAGCAACGCGATCGCCTTGAGCTGGCTGTCGGCCGCCGCTGCGAAGCTGCCGCTCGCGCTGGTCACCGCGGCATTCGCCTGCGCGACCGCCTCGGCGTCCTGCGCGCCGCGCCAGGCGTAGCCGATGCCGCCGGAGAGCAGTACGACGGCCAGACCGAGCAGCGCTTCGACGGCAAGCCGAATCATGGGCAGACCGCCACACCGGGCCAGCCGGCAGCGATGTAGGCCGGCTCCAGCACCAGCAGGATGCGGCGCACATACGCGCGGTTCTCATCCCGCGCCCAGCGGGCGCGGGATGTGTGGAGTTCGACGTGCCCAAACCAGCGGGCAGAATCGGCTCCCTTTGCCGACGCCAGCGTTCGGTCACGTCGGGTCCAGCCCTCACCGCCGTTGTAGGCGCTCAGCGCGAAGGCCCAACGGTCGCAGGCGGTTGCACCTGGTGCGCGCGACCACAGGTAGTGGTCGTAGCAGACCATCGCCCGAATCGACCAATTGGGGTCCCAAGGGTCGGGCTCTCCAACGCTCGGGCAGACGTCCGGCAACCAGCGCGCCGTTGCTGGCGTGAACTGCGACAGGCCCTGCGCGTAGGGGCTTTCCGCCTCCGGCTCCCAGCCGGACTCCGTGTGAATCTGGCCGGCGAACCGTGCGATCGGCGCCTTGAGGCCGAACAGCGCGCCGGCCTCGCGCTCCAGGCGGATGCGGTACGTAGCCGAAGCCGGCGGAATCCGGACCTGCGCGACGGGGTCGGGCAGTGCCGGCCCCGCGATCGCTTCGCGGTAGATCAGCGCCGCGAGCGCGATCAGCGCGACGAAGACGAGGCAGACGCGCGCGAACTGCTTCACGGCAGCAACGCCCCGGCCACGATCGATGCGGCGACGATCCATGCCTTGAGCTTCCACAGCGTTCCCTCGACGATGCCGGGATCGCCCGGCGGCGCGTACGAGCGGAACAGCTGCTTGCACAGCCAGGCTCCCGCGAAGGCGAACAGCGCGAGCTTGCTGATGCCCCACAGCGCGAGACCGATCTTCACCGGTGCGCTGAAGGCGACGAAAGCGAACGTAGCGAGGAACAGCAAGAAGATCGGCTGTGCATCGATCAGCGCGCGCAGCCGCAGGAACAGGTCTTTCATGACGCCTCCGGATCGGACTAGACGGTTGCGCAGCCCGATGCTGCGCACGCCGACCGGAGTGTCCGGATCAAGCGATGAAAGGTCTTGGGGCCGCGTTCACAGGACGCGGCGTCGCGCGCGCGCGAGCATGCGCGAATGAGCGTTGCGATCTGTCATCGGAAGCGCCGGCACAAGAGCGAAAGTGACGCCTTGGCGTCAGCCGCGCGGTGCGCGGGGAAGTTCAACGTGCGGCGGCTACGGGTCTACCGGTGCCCGCATTGCCGAGGCTTTCATTTGACGTCCATGCCGGCACGCGATGTAGGAAATTTCGTACTCGCGGACGTGTCGCCCGACGCCATATCAACGCGTCGACTTCGACACTCGCACCAGCGCGTTCACACGCAGTAGCGCAAGCTGTTCTTCGGGCAACACCTTGCCGTTGATAGACAGCAATGAGATATGACCGCCCTCAGTCATGCAGGATGCGGTCTGATCTACTGCTGCACCGAAGCCGTTCGTGAACGCAAGGCCATCGCCGTGGTTCCAGTCGTAGCGATGCTTCGTCTGGGAGCGCGCTGTCGGATTCACTCGCGGCACCTTCGCGGTGCTCGGATTCTTTGCCGTCAACTTCAGAGCTTCCGCGCAGACGCGGAATGCCAAATCGACGTCTTGGTCGAGGGCAGTATCCGGCTGCTGGCACCCACTCAGCGTGGTCGCGACAAGTACGCTGACACTCAACCACCAGCCTGAAGTGCTCATGACTTTTCCCCGGTCTGTATCTGGTTCCTGACTGATTCGATCGGATCAGCCCCCTCCGCCAGGAGTTGAGCTATGCGGCTAATCGTGGCGCGCCTGTCGGGATCGCATTTCGCCCAATTCGCGATCAGCGCAGAGGCCTCGTCGGACTCCATTGCCGCGAGTAACGAATCACGTAGCTGTGCGGCCTCTTCGCGCGATGTAGTGACAGATGCTGCCGTCTGCGTGGCATACCTGATGCGCGATAGCTGCAACGCGAACTCACGCGGCTCTCCCGTGATGACGTAGCCGACGTCCACCCCTGCCGAAGCGATCCTCGACAGGTATGCAACGTCCGGCTTCCGCGCGTCCGACTCGTAGTGGATCTGGGCGCCCCTCAGCACGCCACCCTTCTCGGCGAGCTCCGCTTGGCTAAGACCCAAGCGCAGACGTTCCCTCTTGAGCCGCTCCCCCGGAGTATTCATTCGCGTACTAGTCCAGTTGACATGTACGCATTTGCGTACATATGATTGTTCCCGCCGTAGCTGATGCGGCTTGCCAACACCCGAACAGGATACAGCCAATGACCGCAATCGAACCCGGTCGCGACCTCCTGCTTGCCGTCAAAGCCGGCTTCGTCCGGCAGGGGACAACGCTCACGCGCTGGTCGCGTGAAAACGGCACGCATATCTCCAACACGCGCAACGCGCTGCTGGGTGCCTGGAACGGCCCAAAGGGCCAGGCAATGCGCCGCAAGGTCATCAAGGCCGCCGGCCTCAAGGTGGCGGCATGAGCGGCCAGAAGCTGGTGGATGTGCTGCGCCGCGACGTGCGCCACGCGCTGCGCGATTGCCGCTTGAATCGCTCATACGACCGCATGCGCAGGGAGCGACCCGCGGAGTACGCGGCGTCGCGGGGGTACACCTATCACCCGTGGGAAGCCCTTGCCGAACGTCAACGCGACCTGGTCGTTCTGCGCCGCCAGTTGCGCGACGCCAGGCGCGGAGCCGACGCATGAGCGCCCCCGCCCAAGCCGGCACGCGCCGCGCCTTCCGCCTCATCTTCGCGCTCAAGGGCCACGCCTTCGACGGCCTGCGCCTCAAGCAGCTCGCGGACGCCGTCCAGCAGTCGCCGGGAACCACGCTGCGCGACCTGGACGTCCTGGCCGACGAGGGCCTGGCCGAGCGCATGCCCGGCGACAAAGACCGCTGGCGGCTGACCCCCCGAATCATCCAGCTCGCGCTGGCCCACCAAGCCGAGCTGGCAACGGTCCAGGCGCGCCTGGACGAAACCACGCGGCGCTACTCGCGCCCGATCTGACCCACGAGGAGCCCGATCACATGGCACGCAAGAAACTGGAACCCGCGACGCAGGTCGTCGTCGCGGAGCTGAGCACCACACCGGCCGCCACGGCGGCCCAGGAGGCCGAACTGCGGCAGCGCCAAGAGCTGGTCGTCGAGCGCTTCGGCGGCGGACTGCCTTGGCATCCCGATCACTACGAAGCCGCCATCCGCGGCGAGCTGCGCCGCGGATGCGAATCCTTCCTCCGTGCCGGGCGCCTCCTGGTCGTGGCACGCGAGTGCGCGGCCTACGGCGAATGGGACGGCATCCTGGACCGCCTGGGCATGGCGCGGGATCAGGCGTGGCGCATGATGGAGGCCGCGCGCCGGATCGCAGCTCTCCCAAATGTTGCGTCAACTCAACATTTGCTCGCCGCGGCGGACAGCCAGACCAAGCTGATCGAGCTGCTCAGCCTGCCGCCGGAACAGTTTGCGGAGCTCGCCGAGAAGGGCGAGACGCACGGCCTGGACCTGGACGACGTCGAGCAGCTCTCGGTCAAGGAGCTGCGCGCCAAGCTGCGCGAGGCTCGCGCGGACATGGCCGCCAAGGACGAGCGCGCGGAAAAGCGGGAGCGCGAAATCGAGCGCAAGACCGCAGAAATCGCAAAGCTCAAGCGCGCGGCGAAGGCCGCGACGCCCGACGAAGTCGGCAACGCGCTGCTGGCGGACCTAACCGGCGAAGTCCTCGGCCTGCAGGGCGCGATCCTGGCCGATGATGGCGAGGCCACAAGCCTCAAGACGCGCGTCCGCGCAGTCGTCGAGTACGCCCAGGAGCAGGGCGCCGACGTCATGCCCTACCTCGCCGGCGTGTTTGCCCAGCTTGAGCGGCAGCTTTGGGCTGTGCGCGACGAGTTCGGCATCCCGCAGGTCGCCGCGGGCGACCCGCACGTCGAAGCCAAGCTGACGCTCGGCGAGGGCTGATCGATGGCCGCCGCGAACCCCGTCATCGACGACGTGCTGCGCACGGCAGCGCAGCGCATGCATGCCACGCCGCACGGCGGCCGGCGCGCGATCGCGATCGAGGCCGCGGAGCGCACCGGCCTGTCCATCGCGACGGTCTACCGCCGCCTGACCGCACTTCTGCCGCGGACGAGCACGGTCTCCGCGAGCGGCGAGATTCGCGCCGGCCGCAAGCAGCGCAGCGACGCCGGTTCTTCGGCGCTCACCGCCGACGAAGCACGCATCATCAGCACGTACCTCTCCGAGACGGTTCGCGGCACCGAGAAGCAGCTGGCCGCGCTTCAAAACGCCGTCACCGAGTTGCGGACGAACGGCCTCATCAACGCTGGCCGCGTGAACCCGGACACAGGCGAGTTCATCCCGATGTCCGTCAGCGCGATCAACCGCGCGCTCAAAGTCCACCGCTTCCACCCGGATCAGCTGCGCCAGCCGGCGCCCAAGGTCGAGCTCGCGAGCGAGCATCCCAACCACGCATGGCAGATCGACCCGTCGCTGTGCGTGCTGTACTACCTCAAGCGCGAGGCCGGCTTGCGCGTCATGCCGGCTAACGAGTTCTACGACGGCAAGCCCAAGAACCTGGCGCGGATCGCGAACGAGCGCGTGTGGCGCTACGTCCACGTCGATCACGCCACGGGCGCTTTCTACGTCGAGTACGTGCTCGGTGCGGAGTCCGGGCAGAACCTGTGCGACACGTTCATCGCCGCGATGCAGCCGCGCGGCGCGCATGACCCGTTCCACGGCGTGCCGCGCATGGTCATGGTTGATCCAGGCAGCGCCAACACCGGCGCGATGTTCAACAACCTCTGCGACGCGCTCGGAGTTGCGGTGTGGATCAACCAGCCCGGGCAGCCCTGGGCGAAGGGCAGCGTCGAGAAGCACAACGACATCATCGAGCGCGAGTTCGAGCACCGCCTGCGGTTTCATCGCGTCGGGTCACTGGCCGAGCTCAATGCCGCGGCCTGGCGTTGGATGCGAGGCTTCAACGCCCGCGCGATACACACGCGCACGCAGACCACGCGCTACGCCGCGTGGATGACGATCAAGCCCGACCAGCTGCGTATCGCGCCCGAGGCTGCGGTCTGTCGCCGGCTCGCGGTCGCCGCGCCCGAGGAGCGCACGGTTAACGTGTTCCTGCGCGTCAGCTACCGCGGCGCGCAGTACGACGTGTCGAGCGTGCCGGGCGTGATCGTCGGCCAGAAGCTGCGCTTGACGCGCTGCGCCTGGTCGGACGATGACAGCGCGCACGTGCTCGGCGTCGACGCTGACGGCCGCCGCACGCACTACGTCGTGCCGCGGCTGGCCCGCGGCGCGTACGGCTTCACCGAAGGCAGCGTGACGATCGGCGATTACCGCGCGCATGCGGCGACGCCGGCCGACGTCAACCGCGCGGCGGTCGAGCGCACGGCGATGAGCGCGGCAACAGACGCCGAGGCCGCGGAGCGCCGCAAGGCCAAGGCACTGCCGTTCGACGGTCAGCTCGACCCGTATCGCGGACTGGAAGCGATGCCCGAGGTTGCGCACCTGCCACGCGCCGGAACGCCGATCAGCGTCGACGCACCAGTGATCGTCGACGGCCCGACGACGGACGTCGCCGCGATGCTTTCGCGCCAGCGCGACACGGTCTACCTGACGACGATCGAGGCCGCGCTGCGCCTGCGCGCGATTGTCGGCAGCGCCGGCGGCACCTGGTCGCCGGACTACCTGCCGCGCATCGAGACCCGCTTCGCCGGGCGGGTGCCGGAGGACCAACTCAGCGACATCGCCGCGTGGCTCGCCGAGCGGCCGACGAACGTGCGTGCCATCGGAGGTGCAGTTTGAGCAGGAACCAGAACCGAAAGCCGCATGACATGACCACGACGGAGCTGGCGATGCGCGCTGTTCTCATCGTGCAACGACATGCCGGTCGTCGGACCTTCCTACTTGCTGACATCGCGCGCGAGCTCTCCGATCGATTCGGCACGCACCGGGCAACAGGCTTCCGGCACGCGCGGACTGCGCTTGACGTCCTCGGCATCCACTACGAGCGCGATGCGGCCGATTTGCATCTACAGGTTCGGCGCCCGCAGCTGCCGGAGAGGTCGCGATGAGCCTGCGCCTCAAGTCCATGCTCGCCGAGATCGGGCTGCGGCAGTCTGCCGTTGCCGATGCGGCCGGCATCACGCGGCCGGCGCTGAACGGCTTCCTCAACCACGGACATCTTCCGCTCGGCGTGGATCGCACGGCCATCGAGCGGCGCATCACCGACTTCGTGCGCGCTGCCGGCGGCGACGCCGCCGGGCTGTTCACCCCTGAAAAAGCGACGCCGTCGCGCGGCAACGCGACGGCGTCAGATCCCAAGCCGACCCTCAATGACCAGCAGGAGACCGCCGAAATGCTACTACGTAAGCACGTCATTACCCAAGCCGCCCGCCGCCACTTCGAGCTTTCGCGCGACCCTCTCGCCGATGTTCGGGCGGTTGAGGACGTCTTCTTGTCCACCGACATCCGCTACGTCCGCGAGGCGATGTGGGACGCCGTCCGCCACGGCGGATTCATGGGCATCGTCGGCGAAAGCGGTGCCGGCAAATCGACGCTCCGTAAGGAGCTGATGGAGCGCATCCAGCGGGAGAAGCTGCCGGTACACGTCATCGAGCCATACGTGCTCGCGATGGAGGACAACGACACCCGCGGAAAGACGCTCAAATCGCAGCACATCGCCGACGCCATCATGGCGACGGTCGCGCCGCTGGAGCCGGTGCGTTCGTCGCAGGACGCGCGGTTCCGTCAACTGCACAAGACACTGCGCGAATCGAGCCGCGCGGGCTTCCAGCACACGCTGCTGATCGAAGAGGCTCACTCTCTGCCGATCCCGACGCTGAAGCACCTTAAGCGCTTCTTGGAGCTGGAGCACGGCCTGCGGCCCCTGCTGTCCATCATCCTGCTCGGGCAGCCGGAGCTCGCGCTCAAGCTCAACGAGAACGACCCCAACGTGCGCGAAGTCGTGCAGCGCATCGAGCTTGTGACGTTGCAGCCGCTGAACGCCGATCTGGAGGCGTACCTCAAGCATCGCTTCGAGCGGGCCGGCACACCGATCGCGCGCGTGCTCGACACCGGCGCGGTCGAGGCGATTCGCGTGCGCCTGGCGACCGACCAAAAGCAGGACTCGCGGAATGCGAGTTCGCTGCTCTACCCGCAGGCCGTGAACAACGTCCTCGCCGCAGCGATCAACATCGCCGCCGAGCTCGGCCTGCCGCGCGTCAGCGCGGACGTCGTGAAGGGGGTGTGACATGGCCGACACCGGCTACCGCTCACGCGCAAGGGACGTCGTGCCGCGTTGGCGCACGATTCCGCTGCTCTGCATGCTGCCTGTCGTGTTCGTACTCGGCCGCTGCTCGGGGCCGGCCTCGACGCTGGTCTCCGATGCCGGCCCCGCGGTGCCGACACCGGCGGCGGCGGCGGCGAAGCTCGTCAGGTTCGACGACGCGGGCGCTTCCTGCTGGGTAGCGCTCGATGCTGACGACCAGCCGGTCGCCGTGACCTGCCTGCCTTCGCTCCTGCCCGACCCGACGCACGCGATGACTAGGGCTCCGAGCAGCCTGTACGCGCGGGTGACGCCGTGAGCGCCACTGTAGCCCTGCCAATGCTCGCCGGCAACGACGTGGTCAAGGCCGGCCTGTGCAAGGCGCTGGGCGCGCTGTACGCGCTCAACGACACCGGCGCAACGGTGCTCGACGTGCAGATCGACGGCGGCATCGCCGTGCTGCGCGTCGATCGACCGCCGCCGCAGGTCGGCGTGGTGTCGCGCGTGACGCGGCGGATCGGCCGCGACCATGAGCGGCTCTGCATGGCGAAGTTCCTCGGCGCGCGCATCGAATGGACCGAGCAGCTGGAGGCGCGCCCATGGCCCACCTGATCGACGACGAGGACGAGCTGCCGCCCTGCGTGGGCGAGCGGTACCGAGACACCCTGCGCGACATCTGCACGCGCGCCCAGCCAACAAGGAGCATCGAAATGAATAAGCCCGTACCGGACGGCTTCCGCGAGGACACCCAGGGGCGCCTGGTCGCGGAGACCATGATTAAGCCGATCGACCTGGCCCGCGACCAGCTCGTCGCGGAACTGGTCAAGGGCGCGCGCAATGCCCGGGACACGCTCCGAAACTACAAGAGCCGGGCCTTCGGCGACATCGAGGCATTCGTTGCTCTCAGCGCCGAGCAGTATGGCGTCTCCCTCGGCGGCCAGAAGGGCAACGTCTCGCTGCTCTCGTTCGACGGCCGCTACAAGGTGGTGCGCGCGATCGCTGAAAGCATCGTGTTCGATGAGCGCCTGCAGGCGGCAAAGGAGCTGATCGACGAGTGCCTTCGTGACTGGACCGAAGGTGCGCGTGCGGAGCTCCGCACGTTGATCGCTGACGCATTCCGCGTCGACCAGCAGGGCAACATCCGCACGGGCAGCGTGCTGGCGTTGCGGCGCCTTGATATTGCTGACGACCGCTGGCAGCGGGCCATGCTGGCGATCAGTGAGGCCGTGCAGGTCGTCGGCAGCAAAAGCTACGTCCGCGTGTACGAGCGCGACGATGCCACCGGCGAGTACCGCCCGATCGCTCTCGACATCGCGGGAGCCTGACATGCGCACGAACGAGGTTTGCTTCCACGTGGACGGCCTGACGCAACGTGCGTACGCCATGGCTGACGAGGCCGCGCTCAACGATCTGGTCGGGCTCGGCATCGAGCATGAGGAGACGCGCGACTTCGGACTCAGCCACGACGCAGGCGGCGAAGTCGAGACGCTGGCCGACGCCGGCCTGGCGCTTCGCATGGCGATCGACTGGCTGCTCATGCGCGGCCTGGCCGAGCTGCGCACTGAGGCGAGCGGCGCGCATCGCGTCCGGCTGCTCGACGCGCGATGCGCCGAGGCGACGCGGCCGCCGTCGTTCGGCCCGTGGCTGACGCCAGGCGTCGATCCGGACCCACCGGCCGATGCGTTCGTCCTGTTCGATCTTTCCGGCTGTTGCCAACACGTCGTCGGCATGAGCTGGGGGACGATGTACAGCGAGCTCGGCGTTGCCAACTACCCGCGTCCGCGTCGTTTCTGCCTGCCCGTGGAGGTCAAGTGATGCGTGCCTTGGTCTTGGTTTTCATGCTGTTCGCGACGTCGTCGGCAAGCGCCGCTGGCGTCGCCGTGTACCGCGACGCGTACATCGAGTCGTGGACCGGCTGCCAGCTCACGGCGCACACGTTCTACGCGCCGACGAGCACCGGGGTCGTGATGATCGACTGCGCGATCGACCCGACCGTGCTCGCGTACGGCTATCGGCCGCCCCGCACCGATGGACACGTCGTGCTGCACGTTACGCGCGGCGGGTTCCACATCGGCGGCTACGCCGAGTGCGGCCTGGTGCTGTTCGACCAGTTGCCGGACGACGAGCCGTTCGTCGCTCTCGACTGTCGGCGGAACCGGTTCACAACCGCCGGAGGCGCGCCATGGAACTGACGCGCGAGTACCTGCAAGGCTTGGCCGATTACTTCGACCAGATTGCGCCGCAGTGGGAAGGGCCGGACGGAGCGCAGACGCCCGGCACGGACCTGTGTTGGCAGATTCGGCAGCAGCTGATCCGGCTTTCGGTCGAGCCGATGGCGGCGGACGCGGTAGGCGTGCCGCCTTTCCTGCCGAAGGGCGGTCTCCCGCCGGCCGAGGCGAGCGATGTTTCCGAGGTCACTGGGCATCTAGTCCAGCTGCTGCGCCGGCGCGACGCTGCCGGTCGCAAGAAGTACGGCACCAGCCTGGACCGGCGCGACCTTTCGCTGCCGGCCTGGCTCGACCACATGACGGAAGAGCTGCTCGACGCCGCCGGCTACGCGCAGGCCGCGAAGCGCACGTTCGCGCTCGAACTGGTCACCGTTCCATCGGTCCCCGTGGTTGTCACCGCACTGCTGCTCGTCGCCGACACAGACCCAACCGAAGCGGTCGTCGCCACATGGTCGCCGGAGCAGCGAATTGAAGCGTACCAGTGGGCGATGGCGGTCCATTTCAGTGCCAGCGACAACGACAACGTCGTCGTTCCGCCGCGGCCCGATTTCATCCCACGCGAGGTCGAGACCGATGTCAACCGCTGAAAAGAAGCGATTCATATTCGCGACCGGCATGGACCTGACCGTGGCGCTTGATGTAGACCTCTCGAAGCTCACGGCTGAGCTCGCTCATGAGATCAATCGCTTCTGGACGGGAGCCGACGCGGTGCTGGCCGCCGCCGATGATGATCCCATCGAAGCCGCGGCGCGCCGTGCCGCGTTGGTCTTCCTCCAGCACTATCTCGCGTACGAGAGCATCGAGCTCGCGCAGCGTGAGCTGGACGAGTCCGAGGGCTGGCCGCCGGATCGAGCTCACGGGATCACCCTCGCTTGGTGTGACGTTCCGAGTTTCGACGCTGCGGACCTGGAGCGTGTCCGGCCATGAGCACGACCCGCGCAAAATCATCCGGCGTGCCCGATGGCGTCGACGTGCCGCTCAGAGCCAACGAGTACCTCTTCGCGAACGACCTATGGCTGGTCGTGTTGAAGGGGCTCCGCGACGGGCGGACGTTCACCCGATTCACCCTGGACCCGGTCCGCGGACAGGCCGCGGCGGTGATCGAGTTCGAGCTGCGTGTGTCGCGCATCGGGTCGCAGCGCATTCCGCGCCTCAAGGGCCGGGAGCGCGGGAAATGAGCGCCCGAACCAAGAGCCCCAAGGTCGTGTCTGCCGCCGCCGCGCGGCGCCGTCAGCAGATCACTGCGATCCACGTCGGCCGCACGCAGTTGCGCATTGACGAGGACACCTATCGGGCGCTGCTGCGGCGCGTTTCCGTCGCGCACGGCGATGCGTGTGACAGCAGCGCGGACATGACGCCGTCGCAGCGAAGTGCGGTCATCGAGGAGCTGCGCAGCAAGGGCGCGGATATCGACGACGACCCACAGCCGCGGTCGGGAAAGCGCTACCCCGGCAAGCCGCGGAACTTCGCCCAGCTTCCGGACGAGATTGCCAAGATCGAGGCGCAGCTGGCGAGCATGGGCTTGGCCTGGGCGTACGCGGACGCGATCGCAAAGCGCATGTTCGGCGTCCCGTTCGTTGCGTGGTGCAAAAAAGACCAGCTGCGCGCGATCGTCGCCGCGCTCGATGTCGAGCAGATCAAGCGCGCGCAGACCGCCGAGTTCGACCGGCTCACGGCCGCGCTCAAGCTCCGTTGTCGCGACATCGACGCGATGACCAGCGACCTGCCGCGCTGGTGGAGGCGTTCGCGCGCGCTGATGGAGCGCATCAACGAGCGCCTACGCGAGCGACTGATACAGGAGGACATGGCATGAGCGCGCAGAAGCCGGTGGATGTCGAGGCCATCAAACGCCGCGTCGAAGATGCCCTTGGGGCTAACCGGCGGGCCAAACTATTTGCCCTGGATGTCGTCCAGTCGATGGCGGCCGAACTGATCGAGCGCCGGGCTCGCGATGCCGCCGTCGATGACCTGATCGCGGCGGCCAAGACGATCAGGCGTCCGGCCGCCGAGCTGGCGAACAACGCCGCTTGCGACGGCGGCTACATCTGCCGAGGGGCGATTGCGCGGCACGCGTCCGGTGAGGTTGGCCCCGACTATGTCGGCCAGGTCGAGACCGCGCTGCAGCGCATTGACGCCGCGCTCGCCGGCGTGCGCGAAGGGTCGTAGTCATGCATCCCGAGGAAATCGCGGAGCGTAAGCGGGCATGGCAAGCGATCTGGCGCAATCGCTTTGCAGACGAGGTCGCGCAGATGGCGCCGAATCGCCAGGGCCGCGTCCACGACATGCTGAAAAGCGCCTTCTTCGCCGGCACGAACCACGAGCGGCGTAAGCACGAGCCCGTACAGGTCGGAGGCGTCGACTGATGTCGCTCACGACGACGTGCTGCCACTGCGGCGCGCGGCAGCCACTGGCTGCCGGCTTTGCGGAGGACGACGGCAAGCGCTTCGGAGCGGCCATGGGCCGGCTGCCGCCGCCGGTCGCGCGTGCCGTCGTGGGCTACCTGGGTCTGTTCAAGCCGCCTAAGACGGAGCTCCGCCTTTCCCGCGCGACCAAGCTCGTCGCGGCGCTGGCGGCGCTGATCGAGGAAGGCACGGTTTGCGCAGACGAGCGATCCAAGATTCGGCGCGCCGCGCCGCCAGCCGCGTGGGTCGCCGGCATCGAGCAGATGGTCGCGCGGCCGCCGTCTGGTCTCCCGCTCGACAATCACAACTACCTGCGCGTCGTCGTGTTCGACCTGGCCGGCCAGGACGCCGGAAACGCACACGGAGCGCGCGCAGGAGCGCCTACAGCGCCGACCGGCACCCGTGCCGGCCCGAGCCCCGAGGCGCCGCGAGAAGACCCGCTACAAGCCGCCCTGGCGCATCTGCGCATGCTCCGGGACTACCAGCAGATCGACCAGGCCGAGTACGACCGCCGGTGCGCGGAAGAGAGGGCCAAGCATGTCCGGTGACATGGCAATTCGTCGGGCCGAGCTGCTCGATGACCTCGCCGCGCAAGCCGCGCAGCTGTTGACCGACGTCCTGCCCGGCACGCCGAAGGACAAGGCCGAGCAGCTGGGCGGGATGATCGCGGATCACTTCGCAGAGCATTGGGGCGGACAGGTCATCAGCTACCCGAAGGACTACGCGTACAAGCTCGCCGGCCGCGATCGGGAAATGTTGGAAGCGCACCGGCGGGGCGCCACCGTCGCCGAGCTCGCCGACCGCAGCGGCATGAGCGAGCGCGGCGTCCGCAAGCTCCTGGCCCGCGCCCGCCTCCGCGACGTCAACCTCTACCAGGCCCGGCTGTTCGACTAGTGTTGACTGCGCCTAAATCTAGGCGCAATCTATATCCAGGGATGGCCAACCGGGCCGCCCACGCAGGCTAGAGGAGCCTATCCATGACGTACTCGATAATCGACGTTGAGACGGACGCAGTCGAGTCCACCCACAAGAGTCTGCGGGCGGCTCTGCGGCATTTTGATGAGCAAAGCGAGCTAACGGAGTACCGCGACGGCAAGGATGTCGTGCGCAGCACGATGTTCAGCCGGCACCACAGCATCGTAGACGATTCGACCGGCGAGCCGGTGCGGTCCAACGACCACGACGCTATTTTCGCTTCGCTGCTCGCGCGGGTCGGGCAAGCGCTCTATGGCGACAGGTGGCAATCCGACCTCGCTCGGGCGTTGTCGGTAGGCGATCGGCGGGTCCGCGAGTGGGCGGCGTGTGATCGGAGCATTCCGGAAGGGATTTGGGACGATCTCGCCCGCCTGCTGCGCGATCGCTCGAAGCAGTGCAGCGCGCTCGTTGGCGAACTGCTGTGATGGAGACGACGATGGAGATCGTAGTTACCGAGCGCACTTACAACGGCCTACCTGCCAAGGTTCAGTCCGCGGATGGACGGTATACCTACTTTCACGGTGCTGACGACTATGTCATGGACACCGTTGCCGATCGGGCGATCTTCTACGCGCGCTACTTGCGCAACGATGAGCCGGGCGGCGATCCGCTGCCAGAGTCCGTCTTTGCCGACGTGCGCGCCTTCCGCGCGGCGATAGCAGCCGATAAGGCCGTTTCAACGGAGGCGATCGAACGACGGGAGCGGGAGCGACACAAAGCCGACGAGGCGAATCGGTACCGGTATCGTCCGGACGTCAGTGATCCCGCTGAGCGGTTGCGCCTTGAGCGCGAGCACGATGCTCGGTACAACGAGGGCGGCGAAGGCTACAACCCCTGGCGCGACCTCTACTAGAGGCGCGCTAGGCTGGCGACGGACCTGCCGGCAAATGTTGCGTCATCCGCAACATTCTTTCCGGCCCATCCCGTGATGACCCGCTGAAACCCGGCTCTTCCCGGCATTTTTCGCACTTCTCCCCTATATTTATCTCACCTGGGATCAGCTGGAGAACGAACCGGAGGCTCGCAGCTTCATGAACTACCCGTCACTGGTCGCGGGCGGCCAGGCGGCGTTCTTCTCCGATTTCCGCTTTCGCTTCAGCGACGAAGAACTGGTGTTCATG
>Ga0182739_1000726_pt1 | contig 38947 bp, 33 predicted proteins | sample eDN5th30CBELigBY_FD_128873 | JGI IMG/M metagenome (GOLD analysis project Ga0182739, IMG submission 128873) | Enriched backyard soil microbial communities from Emeryville, California, USA - eDNA 5th pass 30_C BE-Lig BY (version 2) (version 2) | ecosystem: Environmental > Terrestrial > Soil >... | reverse complement strand
GAGAATTACAAAAGAAATAATATTATATCAGCTATATTAAATGGGAACTCACAGTCATCATAACGATTATAACTTCAGCGAGCAATTTAAATTCACTGGAAGGGGGAAAGTGGTGAGTTTGGTCGCGCTAGCCATCGGCGTTGTGACTATTGCTATTGGCTTGCTCTCTAGCGACCACGTCACCGTGGAGCGCACGTACGCCAACTTGTTACTGATGGGATATTATTTTACCGGTGTATGTGCTGCCGGCGGATGTTTTCTGGCAATCCAGTACGTCACCCAGGCCGGTTGGCCTTCAGGTTTAATACGGATACCGCAAGCAATGGCGTATGTATTGCCTGTTGCTTCATTGATTTTACTTGTCATCATTGTCGGTGGGTTGTTCTCGCACAATCTTTACCACCATTGGTTTGGCGAAGGGCTTACCGACCCCAATAGCGCTAACTATGATGCGTTGATAGCTGGTAAGTCGTCTTTCCTCAATGCGCCTGGCTTTTTGATTAGGCAGGTGGCCTTTATGGGGGCGTACAGCATTTGTGCATGGCTTCTAGCCCGTTATTCGTATAGCGAAGACCTTCATGGTGGCCTCAACGCCTACAAACGGAGCTTTAAACTGTCGGCAATATTCTTGGTGATTTTTGGTTTCACCTCGCCTATTTGGATGTTCGATACCATCATGTCGTTGGAAGCCCACTGGTTTTCTACCATGTTCGGTTGGTATAACTTCGCTGCGATATTTGTCAGTGGCCTTTGCGTGATTACCCTGATGGTGATCTTATTGAAGAAGGCAGGTTATCTAGCCTGGGTTAACGAAAACCACCTGCACGATCTCGGCAAATTGATTTTTGGCTTTTCCATTTTTTGGACGTACGTTTGGTTCGCACAGTTTATGTTGATTTGGTATGCCAACATTCCCGAGGAAACCGTATACTTCTATAAACGTTGGGAGCCGGAATACAAACCATGGTTTTGGATCAACATATTCATTAATTTCGTGATACCGGTATTGGTCTTGGTCAATCGCGACTTCGTGCGGAACAGTAAGATACTCGCTACAGTATGTATCGTACTGCTCCTTGGGCATTGGCTTGACTTTTATATCATGGTGATGCCTGGTACTGTTGAAGCCCATCGTGCCTTTGGCTGGGTTGAAATCGGTGCAGCACTTGGATTCACCGGATTGTTTGCGTTCCTCGTGCTCAATAAACTGAGCAAGCATGCATTGGCACCGGCAAAACATCCGTTCTTGGAAGAGAGTTTGCACCACCAAATTTAAGGTAGTTAATGGGCTACCGTAGTAAGGATAGAGATACGAAACACTAAATAGGGATAATCGTTATAAAAGAAATGGGCTTTATAAAGAATAGCAAGTTTAGGGCAGTCATTGTGCTGGCGTTCATTGTGGGAATAGGGGTGGCACCCCGTGCGTACTCGCAGGATACTATTACTACAGCGGCGCAGGCTGTGGATACGGTAGCGCAAGTTGCAGATACGGCGGTTGCGGTGACCGATACAACAGCTGCTGCTAGTGATTCAGCAGCAGTAGCTTCCGATACAGCGGCGACTCCCGCAGCCTCAGCGGGCGGTAGCGCAGCAACGGCTGTTGCAGTTGCGGAAGAGAGCGGACCGAATATCGACCCACAAGTGTACATGAATTTCTTTTATGGCGTCTTGTTGGTGTTCCTGATTTGTGTACTGGTAGCCGTAATCGGTAAGATCATCCAGGTGTATGAATTAACGCGCCGGATGAATGGCAAGGATACGACCTACTATATGCGTAATTTCAATGCGCGGTTGTTTATAATTGCTCTCGTTTTGGGTTTATATGGCGTGTATTGGTCGTACGTACACCATGGTGGCCAAGCTTTTCGGGCGGCAGTAACCGAGCACGGGGCGCGTATCGATACCATGTTTATCATTACAACCATTATTTGTACGATTGTACTGGTTGTCATGCACGTCGCGATGTTTTCATTTGTGTACATTTACCGTGCACGGCCCACGCGGAAGGCATACTTCTATCCCCACAACAATACATTGGAGAAAATCTGGACCATTATTCCTGCAGTGACCTTGACGATACTCGTGCTCTTCGGTTTCTTCACTTGGCGGTCTATCACCAACGTTTCTGAAGAGGCCCAAAAGGAGGCTATCCTTATTGAGGTGGTGGGCGAGCAATTTACATGGACCGTGAGGTATCCCGGCCGGGATGGCAAAATCGGTGAGCGGGATTATCGGCTTACCACACCACTTAATGGCTTGGGTATCGATTTCAATGACAAGAACAGCTGGGACGACCAGTTGGGGACCGAAATCGTTATCCCGGTGAATAAGCCGGTCCGGTTCCAGATTGGTTCCAAAGATATTTTGCACAGCTTCTATATCCCTGATTTTAGGGTACAGATGAATGCTGTTCCGGGCATGAAGACGTATTTCCAATTTACGGCCACCATGACCACCGAGGAGATGCGCGATAAGTTGGGGGATTATAACTACGACTTTGTGATGTTGTGCAACAAGATATGCGGTGGCGGTCATTACAACATGCAGAAAAAAGTACGGGTAGTTACCGAAGAGGAATATCAGGCGTGGCTTAATGAGCAGCCGTATTTTTTCACAGAGGATTTGCGGAAAGAATTTCAGTTAACAAATGCGGCCAAGGAGGAGGAAGATACCAACTTATTGGCCCAGGCTAACTAAAAATTGAAGAATAACGTATTTAATACACAGATATGTCTAGTATAGCAAGCGCAGGTACACATGGTTTAGAACACCACGCTGAACATGGCCATCACCATGAGTCATTTTGGACTAAATATGTATTTAGTCAAGACCACAAAATGATTGCGAAGCAATTTTTGATTACAGGTATTGTGATGGCGGTCTTCGCCATGATATTATCCATATTATTCAGGCTTCAACTTGCATGGCCCGACAAGGAGTTTCCTATTTTGGAAGTGCTCTTGGGCAGCAAGTGGGCAGAGGGTGGCCGCATCAATCCTGAATTTTTTCTCGCTTTGGTCACCATACACGGTACCATGATGGTCTTTTTTGTGCTAACAGCTGGCCTTACCGGTACGTTTGCAAATCTCTTAATCCCTTATCAATTAGGAGCAAGAGATATGGCTTCGCCTTTTATGAACATGCTTTCGTATTGGTTTTTCCTCGGCGCCTGCGTGATTATGGTTTCCTCCTTCTTTGTGGAGAGTGGACCCGCCAGTGCCGGTTGGACGGTTTATCCGCCGCTATCTGCGGTGCCGAAAGCCATTAGTGGTTCCGGCACGGGGATGACCCTCTGGTTGGCTAGTATGGTGTTGTTTATTATATCGCAGGTACTCGGAGGTACCAACTACATCAGTACGATATTGAACATGCGGACAAAGGGGATGGACCTGTGGAAAATGCCCTTGACGATATGGGCCATATTTTTGACCGCTATCGTGGGCCTGCTTTCGTTTCCAGTACTGGTATCGGCAGTTGTGTTGCTTTTCTTCGATCGGAGTGTGGGCACGAGCTTCTACCTGTCTGATCTGGTTATCCAAGGTCAGATTCTACCCAACGAAGGTGGTAGCCCGATCCTCTTCCAGCACTTGTTCTGGTTCTTAGGGCACCCGGAAGTTTACATTGTATTGATGCCTGCGCTTGGGCTGACCTCAGAAGTGATTTCCACCAATGCCCGTAAGCCCATATTTGGTTACCATGCGATGGTTTACTCGTTAGTGGGTATTACGGTATTGTCATTTATTGTATGGGGGCACCACATGTTCGTAACGGGTATGAACCCGTTCTTGGGCGGTGTGTTTATGATCACCACGTTGATTATTGCCGTACCGTCGGCGGTGAAATCGTTTAACTACCTTGCTACATTATGGCGCGGGAACATCCGGTTTACACCGGCCATGTTGTTTGCTATCGGCATGGTATCGTTTTTCATATCCGGCGGATTGACGGGACTATATGTGGGTAACTCCGCGATAGACATCCACGTTCACGATACTTATTTCGTGGTGGCCCACTTCCACTTGGTGATGGGGTCGGCCTCGATATTCGGTATGTTATGTGGCGTTTACCATTGGTATCCCAAGATGTTCGGGCGGATGATGGACGAGAAGCTAGGCTATCTCCATTTCTGGCTCACCTTCGTCGGGGCTTATTTCGTATTCTTCCCGATGCACTTCATGGGGATCGATGGCGTTCCGCGTAGGTACTATGCCTTTACCGAGTTTCCTTTCATGGAGAAATGGGTATCCGTCAATATCTTTATCACCTGGTCGGCAATTATCGCTGGATTGGGACAGATCGCCTTCCTGTGGAACTTCTTTACGTCGATACGGTATGGTAAAGTGGCGCCGCAGAATCCGTGGGGCTCCAACACGTTGGAGTGGACGACGCCCGTGAAGCATTTTCACGGCAACTGGCCGGGGGAGATACCGACGGTTTACCGTTGGCCATATGATTACAGCAAACCCGGGCACCATGAGGATTTCATTCCGCAGACCGTCCCGTTCTCAGAAACGATGAGCTCTAACCTGCCTCATGATTTTGAGGGTAATCCCGAGGCTGAACGTATCCAGCGGGAATGGGAATTGGCGAATAAGCCGCAGCCGGAGAGGGAGACGGAATAACCGGATATGCTGCCACCTGCTGAACGACGTTTTTTAAGGGTTAACAAGATAGCGATTGTTTCGATATTCCTGGTAATCCTCGCAGGCGGTGTGGTACGCAGCACGGGGTCTGGAATGGGATGCCCGGACTGGCCCCGGTGTTTCGATCGGCTGGTACCGCCCACAGACGCGTCTCAGCTGCCGCCCGGATATGAGGAAAAGTATATAGCCGGGCGCGAAGCGAAGAACGAGCGGTTTGCTAATATGTTGGAGCGGTTTGGCAATAAGGAGCTGGCCAATCGTATCCGGCACGATGAAAGTATCCTTCAACATGAGGAGTTCAACGCTGCAAAAACGTGGACGGAATATGTTAACCGTTTAGTGGGGGCGGTAACAGGGATACTGGTTTTGCTCACTGCAATATGCTCCATTACGTTCTTTAAAACGAAGCGGTCCATTTTTATTTGGAGTGTGATTAACGTATTTGCGCTCGGGTACCAGGCCTGGTTAGGGTCGATTGTGGTATCGACCAATCTCATGCCGTGGATTATCACGGTACATATGCTGTTGGCATTGGTCATTTTGAGCATTAGCATCTACACCTACTTCAAAGTAAGGTCGATGCGTGATAAGGACCTGCTGATTAATCACACGTCGCGTTGGATAAAACCACTGGCTGTTTTTTCGCTGCTGCTGATTGTATTGCAGGTGGCCATTGGTACAGGCGTGCGGGAGGAGATCGATATCATAGCGGCATCGGGCAATTGGCCGGATCGGGCGGATTGGTTGGAGCAGGTAAGCGGGGTATTTGAGCTACACCGTAGTTTGGCGTGGGCGTCTGGCATTGCCATTGTGGGACTGTTTTTTGTGGTACGCTCGCGGTTCGCTTCCAACACGCATCAAAGCCGGTTTACCAACCTGTTGCTCCTGCTGTTTGTGTTACAGCTGGTCAGTGCGTTGGTGCTGGCGTATTTAGGAATGCCCCCGTACGCGCAGACAGTCCACCTGATGGTTGCCTGTTTATTGTTCGGAACGCAGTATTACCAGATGCTACTGCTGAGTAGGGTTTCCCGAAAGGGCATCTGACAATTTAGAAAGAGAGTGAATGAAACCTGCCATGTCAGCGCCTGGCACAAAAAGGCGATGAAAGTGCAGCTTCCATGAGGCCATTAAGAATAGATTATTTTCGAATGAATATATCGGATAATGACATGCAGGCAAAGAAACACGGGGGGGATGTCGTTGTGCAGAAGCATCATCGGGGGGCGATGCTCGCGGAGGTGATGCAGTTTGTAGACGATCTGAAGAAGTTGGTCAAAATGCGACTGACCATGACGGTGGTGTTTTCGGCATCCATCGCATTCCTGATTGGTAGCAAGCAGCAAGGTGATATCAACTGGCTCAACTGGGTGATATTGACCCTTGGCGGTTTTCTTGTGACCGGTTCGGCCAATGGTTTCAACGAGATCATCGAACGAGATCTGGATAAACTGATGAAGCGTACGGCTGACCGGCCAATTCCTGCCGGTCGGATGACGACCGGACAGGCGCTGGTATTGAGTTTATTAATGGGGATTGCAGGCACGTACACGCTTGTTACGCTCAATTTCATGGCCGGCGTGCTGTCGGTCTTTTCTATTATTCTATACGCGTTTATCTATACGCCATTAAAGCGGAAGTCACCGATTGCCGTATTCGTAGGGGCTTTCCCGGGGGCACTACCTCCCTTGATTGGGTATTATGCCGCTTTTAGCCAAGATGACCTGGCGTTGTACAGCCAGTCGAACGCTGCGGCGATTATCGTCATCCCGTTGGTTTTGTTTGCCATTCAGTTTGTCTGGCAATTTCCTCATTTCTGGGGCATTGCCTGGGTACTTGACGAAGACTATAAGCGAGCCGGGTTCCGGTTGTTACCCACTACGCGCCGCGACAAGGTTTCGGCTTTCATGGTGTTATTTTCTACGCTGTTGATGGTTCCGGTGAGCTTGCTTCCTTATTATTTCGGATTCGGCGGAATAGCAGTTTCAGTGGTATCACTAGTGGGGGCATTGCTGTTCAGTTGGTACGGTCTGAAGCTATTTTTGAAGTGTGATTTGGCATCGGCGCGGAAGGTGATGTTTACGTCGTTTTTCTATTTGCCGCTTATCCAATTGGTGTTATTATTTGACTTTGTAGCATTATGATAGCCATGGCACAGTATACCCAGAATAAGGAAGATTTAGCACAGCAAAAGGCGAAGAAATTCAACCTTTGGCTAGGCATGATCGGGATGTTTATGATGTTTGCCGCATTATCCAGTGGTTTTATTGTATACACCGCCGGTGGGGCAGATCGTGGCATCAAAACCATGCTACCCGATGCATTTGTTTACAGTACGCTATTGATTGTAGCAAGCAGTATTACGATGCAGGTAGCTTATGTAGCGGCTAAGAAAACTCGGTTTACACAACAAAAGTTACTACTCGTGGCTACGCTCCTCTTGGGTATTGGTTTTTTTGTTATCCAGGTGTATGCTTGGGGTGTATTAACGAGCCGTGGCGTCGTATTTGTGAATAACAACGCATCCCAGTCGTTCATTTATGTCTTTACGGGTATGCACCTTGCCCATATTTTGGCCGGGCTTATTGTGCTGGCCCGCGCCCTGGTAGGGCGCATCCGGGGCGTTAATCAGGTAAGTAATGTGTTCCGGATGGACTTAGCTACGCTGTTCTGGCATTTTCTAGGCTTTTTGTGGATTTATATTTATGTTTTTTTACTTTTGAACCAATAACACTGAACAATGAGTACAACTGTAACGGAATTAGATAAGGTAAAAACCGGACGATGGCACGGTGGTAAATCACCTTTCAACGTGGAGTACGGCAAAATCATGATGTGGTTTTTCCTTGCGTCCGATGCATTTACGTTTTCGGCCTTTTTGATTTATTATGGCGCACAGCGTTTTGCTCATATGACGTGGCCTGATCCGGATAAATTATTCCAATCAATTCCCTTTGTAGCGGATTACGGCTATCCATTGGTATTTGTGGGGATTATGACCTTTATCCTTATCATGAGTTCGGTAACCATGGTGTTGGCGGTGGAGGCCGGCCATCGCAATGCGAAAAAAGAGGTGGTTGGGTGGATGATCGCCACCATTATCGGCGGTTTGATGTTTATTGGTTGCCAGGCCTTAGAGTGGACACACTTACACCACGCTGGTTTCTGGTGGGGAAGTATTCCGTCTCAGGAAGGCGTTTCGCCCGAGGTTACGCTGGCGCCGTATTTTTCGAAAGACATTTCGGAAGTCTCGGCATTGCAGTTTGCCAATCTTTTCTTTACCATTACCGGTTTCCACGGTTTCCACGTATCCGTTGGTATCCTGCTAAACATTATTATCCTGTGTATGACGCTTGCCAACACGTTCGAACGTAGGGGAAGCTATCTCATGGTAGAGAAGGTGGGGCTTTACTGGCACTTTGTGGATTTGGTTTGGGTATTTGTATTTACGTTCTTTTATTTGGTATAAACAGTTAAAGCAGTTTTGGAATTATGGCTTCTCAACATCAAGATCATACGGTAGGGCACGCAGACGGGCAACACCACGAGGGTATGACCAAAGGCAAGATTTGGCGCATCTTTTTTTACCTTCTTGCACTCACGGCGCTTGAGTTTTTCATCGCATTGGTGTTGGTACACGGTGGCGTGGTCGAAAAGGGATTGGCGGTGAATGCTGTTTACATCGCGCTTACGCTGCTTAAGGCTTATTATATCATTGCCTATTTCATGCACTTAAAGTTCGAAACGTTCGGCTTCATCATGTCTGTTGCTATCTCGTTTGTGCTGATTATTTACTTCATCGCATTGATGCTTACTGAGGGCGGTTACCTCAATACTCACTACAATCCGTTCCCACATTGGGCAAATCCGCAATGACGAATTCGGGCGGCACCAGCGGTGTAAAGAAAATTGCGATCCTGGCAGTTATTTTAATTCTGCCAGGATTTTTATATTTTTTACTGGAAAGGCAAGGTGAAAACCGTTACCAGGATCTACCTATCTATGGCGAGAAAGTATTAACGGGTACATTCACCAGTAGGATGGGGAAGCAGGTGCCGGATACATTGTTTCACCAGATTACACCCTTTACGTTGACCGACCAGCGGGGTGAATCCGTAACCGTGCTGGCCGGTAATCCGGCGATATCGGTGGTCAATTTTTTCTATACACGTTGTCCCACCTTTTGCAAGCATATGAACGATGAGATGAACCGGGTGGCCGATCGGTTTGCCAGCAACGGTATGGTAAACTTCTATACCTTAACGGTAGACACGGTTTACGATACGCCTGAAGTGCTGGATGCATACGCTGAAGTTTACCAGCCAGAAACAAAAAAATGGCGTTTCCTCACAGCCGGTGTAGACGATGTATATGACATCGCTCGAAATGGCTTTTTGGTGGATGCCGTACAAGATACAACGCGCGACGCCCATTTCATCCATAGTTCGTCACTGATATTAGTGGATTCCAAGCGGCGTATAAGAGGGTATTACGATGTCAATCAGAAAAAAGAGGTGGACCGCATGATTGATGAACTTAAATTACTGTTGGTGCAAGAGATAAGGGAGAATAGTCCGTATTGAGATATGAGATATGAGACGTAAGATATGAGCAAAGAGCAAAGAACAAAGAGCAAAGAGCGGCAATACAACCGATGGATTATGATACTCTCCATTGCTATTCCAGTGGTGGTGGCTATCCTATTTGGGGTGAATCTGCGGGATTTGGGGTACGACGTGGAGCCGCTGACCTTCCTGCCGCCGATTTACGCCACGATCAATGGTTTGACGGCCATCTTGCTGGTCTTAGCAGTGGTTGCTATCAAGAACGGCAAACGCAAGGTACATGAAACCTTGGTGAAAGTATGTATCGGTTGTTCGGCGGCATTTCTGCTGATGTATGTTGCTTACCACATGACGGCCGAGTCTACACCTTACGGCGGCGAAGGCACCATCCGATACGTGTATTTTTTTATTTTGATTTCCCATATCCTGCTTTCCATCGTTGTCATCCCTTTTGTACTTATTACGTTTATTCGGGGTTTGTCGGGCGATTTTTTACGGCATCGGAAATTGGCTAAGTATACGTTTCCGCTTTGGTTATACGTAGCGGTCTCCGGCGTGGTGGTATACCTGATGATTTCGCCGTATTACACTTAAAATCCGTAACTTTGCGCTATGGAGCGCATTTGGATATATCAAGCCGATCGGGAACTCACCGCTGCTGATAAGGCAAAGGTACTGGACAAATTAGAACTCTTCACGGCCGAGTGGAAGGCCCATGGCCGGCCGCTGGCTGCAAAGGCTGAGGTTCGCCATGATCGCTTCATTATCCTGATGGTGGATGATGCGATAGCGCCGCCAACAGGTTGTTCCATCGATAAATCAGTATACCTGCTTAAAGAAATCGAAAAGGAAACGGGTCTGAACCTCTTCGACCGCCTGCAGATGGCTTACCGGAAAGGAGGCCAGATAGTTGTTGCTCCGCGCGATAAATTTGAGCAGTTAGTTGCTGCGGGAGAAGTAACGGGGGATACCATCGTATTCAACAACCTGATCACCACTTACCCCGAACTGGAAACCCATTGGGAAGTGCCGTTGAAAGAAAGCTGGCACGCAGGGGTCTTTTTTAATTGATAGTTGACAGTTGATAATTGACAGTTCGTTATCCATTATCAACTATCCATTGTCCATTATTTAAGGAATTTGACTGTGGCCCATATACCGCACGATGGTGTTTGCTTTACGGTTGATGAATGCTGTCGGTTTCGCGGGCGACCAGTGCCTGGGGTTGGGGAGTACTGCTACGATCAAGGCTGCCTGGCGTTTGGTAAGGCTTTTTGCCGATTGTCCAAAGTAATGCTGGGTGGCAGCTTCGGCGCCGTATAATCCGTCTCCCGTTTCAATCACGTTCAGGTACACTTCGAGGATCCGTTTCTTGCTCCAAAATAATTCGATAAGTAGGGTGAAATAGGTTTCGAAGCCCTTCCTTATCCATGATCGGCGGGGCCAAAGAAACACGTTCTTGGCAGTTTGCTGACTGATGGTACTTCCGCCACGTAACCGGCCACCTTCTTTATTGCGCTCGTACGCATCAGCAATGGCTTCACGGTCGAGTCCCCAGTGCTCCATGAAACGGGCATCTTCGCCCGCAATGGCCGCACGCTTCAGATTGTCCGACAGGTCGTCGTATCGTACCCATTTTTTTGTGATCTTCCATTCCTTACCGTCGGCTTTTCGCTCGATCCCGCGCTGCACCATCAGCCAGGTGATTGGTGGGTTGATGAAACTGAGCAGGACAACCCACGCGATTGTGACGACAAAAAAACAAACAACTACCCGCAAGGACCACCGGAGGTATTTATTTTTAACCTTCGGTATGTACCGCGATAGTCCTTTTCGTTTACGCCTACGTTTTTGTTTGGTTGCCATGGTTTTCCTGTGGCGAATATACGAATACCGTTTGCCAAATCACCCCAATAATCCTATTTTTACGCCCTTGACATGGCAAAGACAGCAAGTAAGGCGGTGAAAAACACGGCGAAGAAAGAAACCCCATTGATGCAGCAATACAACAGCATCAAGGTGAAATACCCCGGAGCGTTATTGCTTTTCCGAGTGGGCGACTTTTACGAAACATTCGGTGAAGATGCCGTCAAGGCTGCCGGTATACTCGGAATCGTGCTGACTAAGCGGGGCAATGGCAGTGAATCAGAGACTGCTTTGGCGGGTTTTCCGCACCATTCGCTCGAAACGTACCTGCCGAAATTGGTGCGTGCAGGTCAACGTGTGGCGATATGTGATCAGCTAGAAGATCCGAAAACGACCAAGACCATCGTAAAACGGGGTGTAACCGAATTGGTAACGCCCGGCGTGTCGTACAACGATAATATTGTCCAACAGAAATCCAACAACTACCTGGCATCCATTTTTTTTGACAAGCAGGCCGTAGGCGTATCGTTTCTCGACATCTCCACGGGCGAGTTCCTGGTGGCACAGGGAACTCCGGCCTACGTTGATAAGTTGCTCCAAGGTTTCAAGCCAACGGAGATCATCATGGGCAAACGCCAATACAAAGCGTTCGTTGATCAGTTTGGAAGCCAATTCTATACGTATACACTCGACGAATGGGCCTACACAGGCGACTACGCCACCGAAACCCTGCTCAAACACTTCGAGGTCAAGTCGCTCAAGGGCTTCGGCGTAGATCGGCTGCCACTGGGTATTGTGGCGGCGGGGGTTGCGCTACATTACCTCAATGAAACCGAACACCGGAACCTGCAGCATATTTCAACACTTTCGCGCATTGAAGAAGACCGTTACATGTGGCTCGATCGATTCACCATTCGCAATCTCGAGTTGGTCGCTTCAGCGAATGAACGGGCCGTAACACTGGCCGATGTGCTGGATCAAACCGCTTCACCCATGGGTGCCCGTTTACTTAAGCGCTGGATGGTGATGCCGCTGAAAGACGAAAAAGCCATTACGGAACGGCTTGAGGTTGTCGACTACCTGTATCGGCATACCAGTCTCAGGGAGGAGTTGATTCGTGAAATCAAACAAATAGGCGATTTGGAGCGGCTAATCAGTAAGATAGGCCTCCAAAAGGCCAACCCCCGGGAAGTCGTTCAACTGAAGCGTGCGCTACATGCGGTTGAACAACTCAAAGTGCATATTGGCGATACTCCAGTGCACGCACTTCGCATCATAGCCGAGCAGCTGGATCCTTGTACGCAAATCCGCGAGCGTGTCGAAGCGCAGTTACAGGCTGAGCCACCGATAGCCGTGAACAAAGGGAACGTCATTGCCGATGGGGTAAATGCAGATCTAGATAAGCTGCGCGAAATCGCCTACGGTGGAAAAGATTACCTGCTGGCCATCCAGAAGCGCGAAGCGGAAGCCACCGGGATCCCGTCATTGAAGATTGCTTTCAACAATGTTTTCGGTTATTACCTGGAAGTAACCAATTCCCACAAGGAGAAGGTGCCAGCGGATTGGGTACGTAAACAAACACTGGTTAACGCTGAGCGATACATTACCGAAGAACTGAAAACCTACGAGGAGCAGATATTGGGTGCCGAAGAAAAGATACAGGCGCTCGAAAACAAGTTGTATGGTGAACTCGTTGCTGCCGTGGCCGAATACATCAAACCCATACAGCACAACGCACAACTGGTAGCCCGGCTGGATGTGCTGCTCAATTTTGCCGTAATTGCCCAGCGGAACCATTACGTGAAACCCACCATCGATCTGAACAATGCCATTGACATCAAAGGCGGTCGCCATCCGGTTATCGAACAGCACTTGCCGGTGGGTGAAGATTATATTACCAACGACGTTTTCCTGGATAATGATACCCAGCAGATCATCATTATTACGGGACCCAACATGGCGGGTAAGTCTGCTTTGCTGCGTCAGACCGGCCTGATCGTACTCATGGCCCAAATGGGTAGCTTCGTGCCGGCCAAGGAAGCCCGGATTGGCTTGGTCGATAAGATATTCACCCGTGTGGGTGCGTCAGATAATCTCACGTCGGGCGAATCGACGTTCATGGTCGAAATGAACGAGACGGCCAGTATCATGAACAACCTCTCCGAGCGCAGCCTTATTCTGCTCGACGAAATCGGGCGGGGCACCAGTACCTACGACGGCATATCCATCGCCTGGGCTATTGCTGAGTTCCTCCACAGCCATCCCACGGCAAGGGCGAAGACGCTCTTCGCCACCCATTACCATGAACTGAATGAACTCGCTGCCTCGTTCCCGCGGATTAAGAACTTCAACGTATCGGTAAAGGAAGTAGCAAACAAGGTGATTTTCCTCCGTAAACTGGTGCCTGGTGGCAGTGAGCACAGTTTCGGTATCCATGTAGCTAAACTAGCCGGAATGCCGCCAAAGTTGTTGCAACGCGCCAATGAAATCCTTAAGCGCTTGGAACAGGAGCGTACCGGCGGTGAGCACATCAAAGACAGCATCAAGAAAATCCAGAAACAGGCTTATCAGTTGCAGATGTTCTCAATCGACGACCCCATTCTCGTGAAAATCCGCGATATGCTCAATAACCTCGATGTCAACACCCTCACGCCGGTGGAGGCCCTCATGAAGCTGGACGAGATTCAGCGGCTGCTGAAGAATTGAGTAGCGGTGGGATTTTGCGTACGGCAAACCTGATTGTGGAATTGAACAATCGTTTGCGTTCGTTGAAGTATTGGATTATCAAGTTATTGGATGTATTATTGAATTTGCAGAAATTCATAACTACCGTGTTGATCAATTATACCCGAATGAATAAAAGGAAAATCTTACTGGTTTTAGGGCTTATTGTTTTTGTGTCATCATTTGCCAACGAATTGCCGATACAGGAGGAAAATTCCATACGGCTGATGTGCTATAACATTCGTAATGCGCGAGGGATGGATGATGTGACCGATTATCAACGGATAGCGGATGTGGTCAATGCGGCCAAGCCCGATATCATTGCCATCCAGGAGCTGGATAGCGTAACGAATCGAAGCAACAAGGTTGATGTGCTCGATGTGCTATCCAGGAATACGCTGATGTTCCCTACCTATGCAGCTGCCATCGATTTCGATGGGGGAAAGTACGGGATAGGAGTACTCTCTAAGGAGAAGCCCTTGAGCGTAAAAAGAATCCCGCTGCCAGGACGTGAAGAGGCACGCATGCTCCTTATTGTGGAACTTGAAGCGTACTATTTCGGTTGTACTCATTTTTCCCTGAACGCGGAAGACCGCCTTGAAGCCGTAGCGATTATCAAACGGGAAGCGGAGAGACTGGATAAGCCGTTCTTCCTGGCGGGCGACATGAACTCATCGCCCGACTCGCCGGTACAGGAAGCAATGAACGAATCATTCACTGCGCTGACCTCCCCCAAACAATATACCTTCCCCGCGACTGATCCCAATGTCTGCATTGACTATATCTATGGCTATAACGGGAAGGACGATTGGTCCAGACTGACAAACAGAGGCGTAATCGCAGCAGAAGTGGCATCGGATCACCGGCCGCTTTATGCCGAGATTCGGTTACATGCTGCGAAAGATGAGATTTTCCGTACGAAACCCTACCTGCAAAACCCTACGGGGAATGGCATAACGATCTCATGGCTTACCAATGTGCCGGTACATAGCTGGGTGGAATATGGTACCGATGGCAACCTGGACCAAACATTACAGCTTTATGTGGATGGGCAAATGCTTTGCAATAATTACCACCATAAATTCCGCTTGGAAAATCTGGAACCGGGCAAAACGTATAGTTATCGGGTATATTCCCGGGAAATCGCCGTTTATGAAGCGTACCGCAAAGAGTTTGGGGAAACGGCAGTTTCTGAGACGTATAATTTTAGGTTGCCTTCAGTTGGGGATACAGACTTTACCGCCATTATTCTTAACGACCTGCACCAACGCAAGGAACTGGTGGACATGTTCTCGGCACTGATTAGCGATGTCGATTATGATTTTGTCATTTTAAATGGCGACGTTATCGACGACCCAAGGAACGAAGCGCAGGCTGTCGCATCCATGTCGTACGTGAATGAGCATTTCAATGCAGAAACGGTCCCCGTTTTTTATATACGCGGCAATCACGAAATCCGGAACGCCTATTCCATCGGGCTCCGTGACCTGCTTGATTACGTGGGTGATAAAACGTATGGCTCGTTTAACTGGGGCGATACCCGAATTGTGATGCTCGACTGTGGCGAGGATAAGGCAGATGACCATTGGGTATATTACGGTTTGAACGATTTTACAGGTCTCCGGAAAGACCAAGCGGATTTCCTGCGAGAAGAACTGGCTACAGACGCGTTCAAAAGTGCGAGGAGGCGCGTGCTGATTCACCATATTCCCATCTACGGCATGCGTGAAGACAGTTACAACCCAAGCTTGGAAGAATGGGGGGGAATTTTGAAAGGTGCACCATTCGACGTTGCCCTGAATGGCCACACACACCGGTTTGCCTACCATCCGAGACATACGGCAGGCAATAATTTCCCGGTGGTGGTGGGAGGAGGAAACATTCCCGAAAGCGCTACCATGATGATACTTAAAAAAGTGGGAGAAAAGATGACCCTTCAGGTGCTTGATGTGAATGGAGTGGAGAAACTGAAGTTGGATATGTAACCTTTTCGTGGCGCATGATCTACGACCTTAAGGATTGTTAAACCTTGGCATCACTTCTGCTGTCCTATGGATAGTTGATTGATTGTTTCACGTAAAAGATTGATGCCATGAAGAAGTTATTGATCGGAATCGCTGCCCTCGCATTTGTTGCGGGTACAACCTTAGAAGCTGACGCACAGGAGCGGGGAAAAAGCCATCGTGGTAACCACAAAAAGGAGTACGCTAAGAAGTATCGTAAACACGATAAGGCCTTTCATAAACAGGAGAAAACATATTGGAAGCATGCAGAAAAACGTGACCGCGAATACCACAAATATTATGAAAAGCGCGATCGTGAGTACCGGAAATACGTGAAGCAACACAGACACCGTTATCGCGACCACGACGATTGGTATTATGGCAAGCGGTTTCATCATCGCAGCGAATACGTGTATTTCCCAAAATATCGTACCTACTATGACCCGTACCGTCGAGGATACGTGTACCGCCGAAACAATGCTTGGGTATTTGCCCAAACCATGCCTTCCTTTATGGTCGGTGTGAATGTTGGATCGCTGAATGTACAGTTTATGGCCAATGTGCCCCTGTAAGGTAGCAATCAACAATACGTCGCTTTTTCGGTCGGGCCGCACATTTGCTCGCTTATCTTATAATATATCGCCACGGGCTTGACCCCCGCCTGGTATCGGCTTCGAGTTGGCTTCGGAGGTGGGATTGTTCTCGGTGCCAGCCTGCTTTGCACTTGGATTGCCGGGGCCAATCCAAGTCCAGTCTAAGTCCAATCCAAGCTACGTCGGAGTTCAGACGAAGTACCGAAGCCGACCCGAAGCCAACCCGAAGCCAACCCCAAGCATACTTTGAGCCGACAAAGAATAATCGAACGCAGGTTATTAAGCCAACTTTAACTAAGTTTGTAAAAAGATCCATAGATGTCTAAAACCCTTATCAAAGCTGCAGCCATTGTCAATGAAGGAACGATAAACTCGTGTGACGTATTGATTGTTGATGGTCGCATTGAAAAAATAGCACCTCAGCTTGATGTGGCGGCGGATACCGAAATTGACGCCGAAGGGCTGTATCTGCTGCCGGGCCTGATCGATGATCAGGTGCATTTCCGTGAGCCGGGACTTACCCATAAGGCGGATATCTGGCACGAGAGCCGTGCGGCGGTAGCGGGGGGGGTCACGTCATTCATGGAAATGCCCAATACCATTCCCAATACGCTGACACAGGAACTTCTACAAGAGAAGTACGATGTCGCCTCGCGCCAGTCATTGGCCAATTATTCCTTCTATATGGGGGCATCTAATGACAACCTAGAGGAGGTGCTCCGTACCGACCCGCAGCAGGTATGTGGTATAAAGGTATTCATGGGGTCGTCCACCGGTAACATGTTGGTAGATGATGAGTATACGCTCGAAGGCATCTTTGCCAATGCACCTATACTCATTGCCACCCACTGTGAAGATGAAGCGACCATCCGGCAAAATCTGGCTAGGTATAAAGCGACTTACGGCGATAAGCTTACTCCTGATATGCATCCCTTAATCCGGTCTGCCGAAGCATGCTACATCTCCTCTTCCCGTGCGGTCGATTTAGCGAAAAAACACAATACGCGGCTCCATATACTCCACATCTCCACGGCTGAAGAGGTAGGCTTGTTTGAAAAAGACGTGCCGCTGGAGGCCAAACGGATTACTTCCGAAGCATGTATACACCACCTTTGGTTCAGTGACACAGATTATGCCGAAAAAGGTAATTTCATCAAGTGGAACCCTGCGGTAAAAACAGATGCCGATCGCAAGGGGATATTAGCGGCGGTGTTGGAAGGACGGATAGATGTAATCGCTACCGACCATGCCCCGCATACGTTGGCGGAAAAGTTACAGCCATACAGCCAAGCCCCCTCGGGCGGTCCGCTGGTACAGCATGCGTTACAAGCCCTGCTAGATATGCACCATAATGGCCAGATTACGCTGGAACAACTGGTACAGAAGACGGCACACAACGTGGCTACCTGTTTCCAGGTGAAACAGCGGGGTTTTATCCGCGAAGGTTATTGGGCCGACCTCGTATTGGTCGATCTGCACAAGCCTTACACGGTGAGCCGGAGTAACATCCTTTCCAAGTGCGGCTGGTCACCATTTGAGGGGCATACCTTTAAGTCGAGCATTACCCGTACTTGGGTATCGGGTAACCTGGTGTATGAACACGGCGTGGTATTAGAGAAGGGTAGCGGGCGCCGGCTATCGTTTGACCGGTAGTGTCATTGTAAAAGATATGGATAAGCGCACCTTTATCAAAACACTGGGATTAAGTATGGCAGCAATGCCTTTATCCACCAGTGGCCCTGCAGTTGTGCACCGTTATCGGTCGCCCATACATCCACCCACAATCAAAAAAGGGGATGCCATAGGTGTGATTACACCGTCGTCGCCACTGATTGACGACGAAGGTTACCCGATTGCTGACGCAAACTTCGAGGCACTGGGTCTCCAGCTCCGATGGGGCAAAAATGTGGGTAGGAAATACGGGTACTTGGCCGGTACAGACGAAGAGCGGCTAGCCGATCTGCACGATATGTTTGCCGACCCCCACATAAAGGCTATTATCTGCCTGCGGGGTGGTTCGGGCGCGGCTAGGTTGCTCGATAAGTTGGACTACGGGCTCATCGCCCGTAACCCGAAGATTTTTCTGGGCTATAGCGATATCACGGCGTTCCATCAGGCTATCCATACGCAAACGGGACTGATTACGTTCCATGGGGCCGTTGCCAATAGCCGGTGGACCCCTATGGTCTTCGATCAGTTCAAGCAGTTGTTTTTCCAGGGCCAACCACCGATATACGCGGCCAATCAGCGTCCGGTCCGAACGCTGACACCGGGAATAGCCGAAGGGAAACTATTAGGTGGCAACCTCACGGTGTTGACAGGCCTTGCGGGATCCCCGTATTATCCCGACTTCACCGACAGCATCCTCTTTCTGGAAGATATCGGTGAGGAGCCATACCGCATCGATCGGATGTTTAGCCAACTGGCGCTATCTGGCGCGTTGCAACGCATCAAGGGGTTTGTTTTTGGGCGATGCTCGGATTGTGAGGCATCGAATCCGGGCAACTCGTTGACATTAGACCAGATATTGGACAATTACATCAAGCCGCTGGATATACCGGCTTATCAGGGTGCACTGATAGGGCACATGGACGAGCAGTTTATCCTGCCGGTGGGAGCCCGCGTGCGTATGGATGCAGATTGGGGATCCATTACCGTCGTCGAAAACATTTTCGCCGCCGGTTAGTTAATTGCATACATGAGACATGTTATCCACTTATTGACCATCATCCTGGTTTCGGCCGCCTGCGATGGGGTAGGTCAAAGCCGGATCATTTACGAGCCGGATACGGCCATGCTGGGAACTGCTTATGAAATCTATCGGGAATCGGCCATCAACAACCGTCGCTTCAAACACGCCGATATCGAACCGCTTATCCTTAAGCGACGGAACAGCGGTGTTTTTGAAGTGACCCAGCTAGGCATTTCGGTACTCAAAAAGCCCATCTATCAACTCCGGTACGGCAGCGGCCCCAAGCGGGTGATGCTTTGGTCGCAGATGCATGGTAATGAACCCACAGCTACCATGGCGCTGATGGACCTATTTAATTTCCTGGAAGCATCGGGCGATGGGATGGATAGCATACGCAACCTGTTGAACGTACAGACGAGTCTTTATTTTATTCCGATGCTTAACCCCGATGGAGCCGACGTTTACACGCGCCGGAATGCGATGGATGTGGATTTAAACCGCGACGCCCGCTCGGGCGCCACCGTGGAAGGGCGTTTACTGCTTAACGCAGCGAAGGCTGTCGAACCCGATTACGGTTTCAATTTGCACGATATGCATATTTATTACAATGTGCCCGGCACGCCCACGCCGGTTACCATTGCGCTACTGGCACCGGCATATAATGAGGAGCGTGAAGTCAACGCGGTGCGCGGTGATGCGATGAAAATAGCAGCCGGTATCAACCAGCTGCTGCAGGCATATGTGCCGGGTGGCGTTGCGAAGTACGACGATACTTATTCGCCGCGATCATTTGGCGATAATTTTCAAAGCTGGGGTACACGTACGGTGCTAATTGAGTCGGGAGGCTACAAAGGCGATCCCGAAAAGCAGTTCATCCGCAAGCTAAACTTCATTGTCATTCTCAATGCATTGATAGAAATTGCTAAGAGCAGTTATGTAGAGTATGACATTGAAGCGTATGAGTCGATTCCGTTCAGTGACTCCAAACTCTCGGATGTGCTGCTGCGGCATGTCAGTATTTCCCGCGATTCGATGGAATATACCGTGGATTTATCGATATCCCGCAACGAATATACGGCAGACGGTGACTATTATATACAGTCGCGTATTAGCGATGTGGGCGATTTGCAAGAGAATTTCGGCTATGCCGAACTTGATGCTGTTGGCCTCCACTTCATGCCGGGGAAAATCTATCCCAAGGTGTTTGATCAGGTCGATGACCTATCTTTGCCACAAGCGATGGACTTATTGCGACAGGGCTTTTGTGCCATCCAGCTAGCTCAGATGCCCAAGGATCGCCATCATGGGCTGCCATTGGTGGCTTTTTACCAGCAGGCGCCGGGTGCTGCCAGCCCCCTTCTGGGCAGAGCAGCCAACTTTTTCCTAGCGAAAGATGGTGAGCCGGTGTATGCCGTAATCAATGGATACCTCATCGACCTTTCGTCGCTGCCGCAGGAAACGTTCAAGAATTATGTGCAATAGCACTCCCGCCTCCAATTTTACCTGCCCCATTTAGTATAACGGTTGAATACCCCTTAAATCGCCGAATAGGCCATTGGGATGATCAGTAAATAAAGAACGATACCCTTATCGATGAGATTTTTGATAACTTTATCCTGAAATTAGTTGTAAATCTAATCAAGATCGATGTTAAAAATAATAATGACAACTTTTGGGCTATGCGTAAGTACGCTGTGGATCATGGGGCAGCCATCTGATGCCGACAACATGTATTCGGCAGTTAAAGGCGCTGACGAGGTCGTGTTGAGCAATCCGGATGGAAAGCCTTTGCTTACCTATAGGTACACCGTGAAATCCCCGCCTGGTAACGTTGATGAGGCATACGGCCGAGGGGGGTATATCCATCCGTTGCAGACACTTTCGGGTAAAGTGCTCACTCATATCCAGCCAGCGGACCATTACCATCACTATGGTTTGTGGAATCCTTGGACGCATGTGCAATATAGGGACAAAATGTATGACCTTTGGAATATCGGAGGTAAAAAGGGAACGGTGCGCTTCGCGGAATTTGCCGAAATCTTCCGAGATAAGGAACACGCAGGCTTCGAAGCGGTACATGAGCACGTTATTTTCGATGAAGGCAAGGAAACCGTCATTATGAAAGAAAATTGGCGCATCGCCATTTCGCAATTGGATGCGAGCAGATACATTGTAGACATCCACTCTACGCTGGTTCCTGCCACCGATGCCGATGTCATATTGAAAGAATACCGCTATGGCGGGCTGGGATTTCGGGCGACACCCGAATGGACGAATACAAATAGCGGCGTGCTTACATCAACAGGTAAGACCCGCAAAGACGCGGACGGGTCCTTGGAGCGTTGGGCCATCATGTCTGGCCAATTAGGGAATACGGAGGGGGGCGTGCTGTTTCTCTCGCACCCCGATAATTATAATTTCCCCGAACCGGTGCGGATATGGCCTGTCGACGCCAATGGCGGCCGGGGGGACCAGTTTTTTAACTTCTCGCCTACCAAAAATATGGACTGGGTATTGGAAGCTGGAAAAACATATAACTTGCATTACCAGCTCGTCGTTTTTGATGGTTCATTATCAGCCAGCGACGCTGAGCAGTTATGGCAATCTTTCGCTAACTAGCACGTTCCGTATCCCTTGAAATGATAATTTATAAAATAACCATGAGATTCAGCTTTTTGTTACGATTACCACGGGTGGTGCTGCTGTGCCTACCATTTTTATTGTTTGTCAATGCATCAGTTGCGCAGTCGGTAAACTGGAAAAAAATCAAGATATTGGTATATACCAAAAACGGTGTAGGATTTGTACACGATAACATCGAAAATTCAATCATTGCCCTGAAAGCGCTGGGCGAGCAGCACGGCTTTGCGGTCGATGCCACAGAAGACCCGTCGGTATTTACCGATGAGAATCTGAAACAATACAATGCGTTGGTATTTTCAAATACCAACAACGATGTTTTCGATACCGATGCGCAGCGCGTGGCATTAATGCGTTATATCCAAGCGGGTGGCGGTTTTGTGGGTATCCACTCGGCATCGGGCACAGAACGTAAATGGAAGTGGTTTAAGCAGCTATTGGGGGCAACCTTTTATTGGCATGACAAATACCAGCCGTTTACGGTAAACATTGTCGATGCCGAGCATCCGTCGGTGGTCCACTTGCCCCGGAAATGGGTGCGCGTGCAGGGTGATGAATTTTATTACTTAAAGCAGATGAATGTAAACCTGCACGTGGTAGCTGTAAACGATGCTACCACGTTGGCGGGTGAGAACAACCGTAGGTTGGATACATTCGGCGATGTCTTCCCCTCGGTTTGGTGCCATGAGTTTGATGGCGGCCGGTCGTGGTACACGTCACTTGGCCATGGCAAAGAAGATTATAAAGACGAGGAGTTCATGAAGCACATCCTTGGCGGAATCGAATGGGTGGTGAAGGGAACCAAAAAGAGAAATTACAGCAAAGCATACGCTACCAGTCCGAACGACGAGGTGCGGCAAAAATAAACTGATTTTAAACGCAAAATAAATAAGTAGATTATGGATACACGAAATAAGCAATTGAATAGACGGGCATTCATCAAACAAACCGCTGGCGGCGCTGCTTTGTTGGCAACAGCCGCTGCCTTTCCAACCATCGTGCCGGCATCGGTATTTGGGAAGAACGCGCCGAGCAACCGCATCAATATCGGGCAAATTGGCTTTGGCCGTATTGCCAAGTCGCATGACCTGCCCGAAGTGTTGAAACACGATTATGTGCGTATCGTTGCGGTCGCCGATGTTGATCGCAGCCGAGCTATGGCGGGCAAGGAATGGTTAGAACAACAGCAAGCAAAGAAAAACGGAGGAAAGTCTCCAGTTGACGTGAGAACGTATGAGGACTACCGTGAATTGATTGCCAATAAAGATATCGATGCCGTGGTAATCAGCACGCCGGATCACTGGCATGCCCAACCAGCAATGGAAGCGGCTATTGCCGGGAAGCATATTTACCTGCAGAAACCCACGTCGCTTACCATTCAAGAAGGGCGCATGATGGCTGATGTGGTGGCACGTAAGGGTGTGGTGTTCCAACTCGGAAGCCAGCAGCGCTCCGTTAATCCATGGCCCCAGTTCAAACGGACATGCGAATTGGTGCGTAACGGTCGTATTGGTACCATCAAGCGGGTCATTGTTGGCCTTCCAGGTGATCCCGCAGGGGGCAATCCGGCCGAGATGCCCGTGCCGGAAAACCTAGACTACGACCGTTGGCTGGGTTCTACGCCGCTGGTGCCGTATACACTCGATCGCGTACATTCGCAAACCGATCTTTACGCCCGTCCGGGATGGTTGCGGTGCGAGCAATTTGGTGCAGGCATGATTACCGGATGGGGATCGCACCACATCGATATTGCCCATTGGGGGCTTGGTACGGAATTGAGTGGCCCGCTGGAAGCGGAAGGCTGGGCGAATTTCCCAACAAGCGGGCTGTGGAATGTGCATGGCGATTTTGAAGTACAGATGCTATACCCCAATGACGTGGTGATGCAGATTAGCGGAAAAAATCCTAACGGCGTCCGGTTCGAAGGGACAGAAGGGTGGATATTCGTGTCGCGGGGGAACGTGGGGGTTACCGCCACCGATCCCGGGGCCGGCGATGGCAAGGAAAACGAAGCTTTCAAAGCAAGTGACAACAAGATACTCCAATCCGTGATTGGCGAGAACGAAACTAAACTCTATGAAAGCCCCGAGCAACACCAAAACTGGTTGGAATGTATTCGCAACGGTAAGCAGACCATCAGCCACGTTGAGATAGCGCACCGTTCAGGATCGGCCTGCCTCATTGCTCATGCAGCGATGAAGCTGGGGCGTAAACTCCGGTGGAATGCGAAAAAAGAACAGTTTATCCGCGATAAAGAGGCAAATGCATTACTTTCCCGTCCGCAACGATTCCCTTATGGCACGTCGTATGTGAAAGGTTAGTTTTAGTTGATAGTTGACAGTTGATAATTGACAATCGTAAGTTTTTAGTTGATTGTCTGGGATAGTGGTCGAAATAAAGAAATAAATGAGACTTGCATAAATTGCCATAAAAAATAAAAAGATATGAATGATTTATGCAAGCTTCATTACCGTTAAAAAAGCAAATTTATTCGAATGAAAAAACAAACGGGATTGATTACCTTAATTACTGCGGTATGCCTTGCATCGTGCAATCCAAGTCAAGATAATATGCAGCGTAAAGATATTCAGTTGATTACCGTAGCACCCGGTCATTTCCACGCGGCGTTGGTGCAGAAAAGCATGTATCCGCAGGTAGATAGCGTAGTCCATGTTTATGCGCCTGAGGGGGTGGAGTTGGATGCCTATCTCGCATTGATCGATCAATACAATACACGAGGCGAATCGCCAACACGGTGGGACGAGGCAATTTATACCGGAACTGATTTCTTGGAAAGAATGCTGGAAGAGCGGAAAGGTAACGTCGTTGTATTGGCAGGTAACAATCGAGACAAAATCGATTACATTACGCGGTCTATTGATGCCGGGTTGAATGTACTTGCCGATAAACCCATGGCCATTAATACGGAAGGTTTTTCGAAATTGGTGGATGCATTTGCGAAGGCGGACGAGCAGGGAGTTTTGCTTTATGATATCATGACTGAGCGGTACGAAATCAACACGATGCTGCAAAAGGAGTTGTCGCAGGTCCCCGATTTTTTCGGTGGGTTGGAAAAAGGCACTGCCGACAACCCGGCCATTACCAAGGAAAGTGTGCACCATTTCTTTAAAGAAGTGTCGGGCAAGCCGTTGGTGCGCCCCGTGTGGTTTTACGATTCGCGGCAGCAGGGTGAGGGATTAGTTGACGTGACCACGCATTTGGTAGACATGGTTCAATGGGAAAGTTTTCCAGGCGAAGTCATCGACCATGAGCGGGATATCGAGCTGATATCTGCCAAGCGATGGCCAACGCTACTATCACCGGCCCAGTTCGAACGCTCAACAGGGCAACAGGAAATTCCGGCATTCCTTGAGGAATCGGTCCGCGAAGATGGTAATCTCGCCGTATTTGCCAATGGCGAAATTAATTATACACTGAAAGGCGTACATGCCAAGGTATCGGTTATTTGGAATTTCGAGGCCCCGCAGGGTACGGGCGACACCCACTATTCAATCATGCGCGGAAAGTACGCCGATTTGATTATCAAGCAAGGCGCGGAAGAAGGATACAAACCGGTGCTGTATGTAGAATCGACGGGCGAGCGGGACACAGCGGCATTTGAGGCTGCCCTTACCCAAGCGATTGAACAGCTGCGTGCCGACTACAAAGGGTTGGCATTTGAGCCTGTTGCTCCCGGTCGGTACCGCGTAAGCGTTGACCCGTCATTGGTGACAACCCATGAGGAGCATTTTGCACAAGTGACTGAGAAATACCTTGGCTTCCTGGAATCGGGTGCAATGCCCGAATGGGAAGTGCCTAATATGATTGCTAAATATTATTTGACAACGAAGGCACTCACGGAAGCAGAAACAGTAACGGCACCTTAGATTATTCCATCGCCCGCTAATCGGATACCGATGCCAGGTGCATGGGGCAATACCACTTTGCCATCTACCACCTCCATGCCGTGGTATACGTCGTTGCTGGTAAGGAGTGCGCCGTCTAGATCGGCCCAGTCCACTACCGGCGACAATTGGGCGGCAGCGGAAATGGCACACGAGGTCTCTGTCATGCATCCCAGCATTACTTTCATGCCGAAGGCTCGTGCCAGCTCAGCCATCTGGTGCGCTTCGCGCATGCCGGTGCATTTCATCAGCTTGATGTTGATGCCGCTATAGACACCATACGCGCTGTGCACATCTTCAAGGCGCTGTACAGCTTCGTCGCCGATGGTAGGTATCGGGCTGTTTTCCGTAAGCCATGCGTTGTCGTCTACCTGCTCCTTAGGCATCGGTTGTTCAAGGAATATAACGCCGCGATCGGCCAGCCAATGCGCCATTTCCAAGCCCTTTTCTCGCTGCTTCCAACCTTGGTTTACGTCAGCGCAGAGGGGCTTGTCTGTAACCTCACGAATGGTTTCAATCATCATCTTATCCGTATCGAGTCCGAGTTTCACTTTGAGTAGCTTATAGGGTGCAGCCTCTTTTACTTTTTGCCGCACCACTTTGGCAGTATCAATACCGATGGTAAAGGATGTATTGGGTGTATCGGCGGGATTATACCCCCATATCCGGTGCCAAGGCTGGCCCATGATTTTGCCTACCAAATCATGCAGGGCGATGTCTACCGCGGCTTTGGCCGCCGTGTTTTTCGGGGCAAGCTGATCGATATAGGCGAGGATATCGGCCATATGGAAGGGGTCGTCGAAGCCGGAAAGGTCTACCCGGTTCAGAAATGCCAATACACTTTCGTGCGACTCGCCTAGATAAGGCGGCATTGAAGCTTCGCCATAGCCCACGGTTCCATCATATTCCAACGCGGTGAGCACAACGGGGGTGGTACTACGTGAGCCCGCAGCAATGGTAAACACATGCCGAAGCTCAAGGGTATAGGGGCGGTATCTTAACGTAAAGTTTCCAAACTTACGGATGGTTGTTTGCATACTTTTTGACGATTTTCATGAGTGACTAGACTAATAGGACGGGTTTGTAGCAACTGCCTTCAGACCGGTATCTTCCTGCCCCACATACCTCCGTGCAGCCACCAACGTCCGCGACTGGAAGTCGCTATAATTGGATGCCTCTGGAAGCATGCTGTTGATGCGTACCGTGCCTGCAGCATGTATAAACTCACCATTGCCCAGGTAGAGCGCCACATGTGTAATCCGCGCGTCGGATGACCGCCCTTGGCCCGAGGCGAAAAAGAGTAGGTCGGCAGGACGGAGGTTTCGGAGTGCCTTTTCGGTATTTAATGTGTCGGCCGATAAGATGTCGATTGGTTCACCTACCAGTACTTGTTGCGATGCATCCCGCGGTATGATAATCCCATTCATGAAATAGGCCGTTTTGGTAAAGCCACTACAATCTACACCTTTTATCGAAGTGCCCCCCCAAAGATAGGGGACGCCCATCATGGTTTTGGCAATAGCTAATACGCTCTCTGCTGTCACGTTATTTGTACCCAGCCACTCGTCAAAGGGGCGGACCAACTCATCGGCTACGTAAGCAAGACGCCCGTCCGGATATTGTACGTGGTAGAACCCGTTGGTCTGATCCAAAGCAATCAGTAAATTGCCCATCACTAAGTCAGAAACGCGCAGCGATTGGAGGTCAGGTTCCGTGTAAGCATGTCCAAAATCAGCGGTGAAGATGACTTTTCTAGCCAATTTCCATCGGCCAACTTCTTCCGGAGACATGGGCGTAACCGACGAGGTACTTACCCAGCCGATATACCCTTCGGGCGTGCGTGCCCGATAGTATCCATTGGCTTGTTGTAGTAAGTCCACCGTTGTGCCCAACAACACCTGCGATGCCAGCTCGGCTTGGTTGCGCGGCGTCACCCGTAAGTTTGCCACCGAAAGATTTACCACACCCGAAACATTCTCACCCACACTACTGTCAGGCAATAGATTTATCATTATATTTGTTTCGGAGATGTCATTATTGGCAAGCTGACGACGAAAAGCAGGCAGTGCTTCTGCTTCTGTAGTCGTCACTTGGTAGTGAGCCGATAAGCCCTCATTCGGCGGGTGCAACTCGAAAAGCGCCGTACGTTGGTCAGGTGCATATAGGGTTTTTATTTCTTCAACAATATGCGTGATTTTGTTGTATTCAGCAGAATCCTGCAAATGGGTTTGTGCATTGACTGGGATGTAAATACAACTATAAAACAATGTTAATAGAAATACATAGCGGATTTTCATCATGGGTATGTTTCATACGAAGTTAGCGGATAATTCGGTATTGTACAATTTTTTGATGAAATCATTGTAAATGGCAGCATTGCCTGCATGAAAATGCACCGCAGCAACCTGTCGAAATTTGCGTTACTTGTATCGGTTTAGACGAGATCCATATTCAAAAAAGCAAAGAAGTAAATGATTGACAGAAGGACATTTATAAAAGCAGGGACAATTGGTGCTTCGGTGTTTTCGATAGGTGGACTTACGGCTGCCACCGCCACGCAGCGAACAAATAGGGCAATCAATAAACCGATCGTCATATCTACTTGGAACTTTGGTGTAGCGGCAAACCAAGCCGCATGGGAGGTATTGGATGGTGGCGGTAGTGCATTGGATGCGGTGGAAGCGGGTGTCCGCATACCGGAAGCCGATTTATCAAACCTAACCGTTGGTAAAGGGGGGTATCCGGATCGCGACGGCCACGTCACGTTAGACGCGTGTATCATGGATCATCAGGGTAATTGCGGTGCTGTCGCGGCGCTGGAACACATAGCTCACCCAATTTCGGTAGCGCGGCTGGTCATGGAGAAAACACCCCACGTAATGCTCGTCGGCGAAGGCGCTTTGCAGTTTGCGCTCGAGAATGGGTTCGAACGGGAAAGGCTCCTTACACCTGAAGGCGAGGCCGCGTGGAAGGCTTGGCTCAAAGAAGGTAAATACGAGCCCGTGATCAATATCGAAAATGAATCGTATACCACGGACAAGCTGCCGGGTAACCAGTATAACCACGATACCATCGGTATGCTGGCGCTAGATAGCAATGGTCATCTTTCGGGCGCATGTACGACCAGTGGTATGGCCTTCAAAATGCGTGGCCGTGTAGGGGATAGTCCGATTATCGGAGCAGGACTTTACGTCGATAACGAGGTGGGTGGCGCTACGGCCACCGGTGTGGGTGAAGAGGTGATCCGGACAGTGGGTAGTTTTCTTGTTGTTGAGTTGATGAGGCAGGGTTTATCACCGCGCGATGCTTGCCGTGAGGCTGTGGAACGCATCATTAAAAAGAAGCCCGAAACCGCCAAGAAAATCCAGGTCGGATTTCTCGCGTTGAATAAAGGTGGAGAATATGGCGCTTTTTCATTACAAAATGGCTTTTCATATGCCGTGTGTGATACGAATCAGCGGGACTTACTGGTGGATGGTGAGCACGTGTATTGATTTTAGATTTTGTTTCATCTAATCCGTGTTTAATGATGAGATGGTGATTTGATGATGTGGGCATGGGAACACGGATTTAGTGGATGGAGGGGGCGTGGTGAGTAGCCGGTTAATGACGGAGAATCGACAACTAGCAAAAAGCAAAACAGCAAAAGGCAAACAACAACAACAACAATGGTAGCAACATTCGGTGGCGGGTGCTTTTGGTGCACTGAAGTGATTTTCCAACAATTGGAAGGAGTGAGGCATGTGAGCCCGGGATATATGGGGGGCAGCCGTGAGCATCCAACCTATGAACAGGTTTGTAGTGGCGCTACAGGGCATGTAGAAGTTGTGCAGATTGATTATGATGAGGCAACGCTGCCTTACGAGGCGCTCTTAGCGGTGTTTTTCAAGACGCATGACCCTACCACCCTTAATAGGCAGGGCAATGATGTAGGGACCCAATACAGATCGGCTATATTTTACCACAATGAGAGCCAGCGTGTTGAAGCGGAAGCATTTATTCGCCAGTTATCGGCGCATGAAGTATACGATTCCCCGATTGTAACAGAGGTAGTACCGGCGCAGCCCTTTTATGAAGCGGAAGATTACCATCATGATTATTATAACAACAACCCACAAAATCCCTATTGTGCAGCGGTGATTGCGCCAAAGCTTCAAAAATTTCTAAAAAACCGGGATGATTTCCTAAGACATTAGATAATTTTCTAACTTTGGAATTCATCTACCAATGAAGGATACTAGACCAAAAGGCAAAATGTGGAGCCGAGCGGTAATGACGCTGTTGATCGGAATGGTCTCGATTACCTTCCAGCTTGATGCATCACCATATCACCATGCCCAAGTACTTCCTGGTGTAGACAAGCACCACATGATGATCAACACAGCTACCAAGGATCCCTTTGGGATGGTATGGATGTTATCCGGCGGGCTGATTTATCGTTTTGACGGGGTTTCCGTCACCCCCTTTTCAAAACTGTATGGCAAAGAACTGCCGTTTTATGAAGCAAATGCACTGCACGCCGATCCGTGGGGGCGCCTGTGGATCAGCACCCGCAATGGGCTTGCAATATTTGACCTAAACTCGTGGTCGTTCATAGAACGGGATCATCCGTTGGGTGAGTTAGCGGGCCGGCAGGTGGTTTCATTTTTCGCTTCCGATGATGCATTCTATTTGGCAGATCGGCGCGGCAACGTCTGGCTTATCGGTGAACAAAACAAGCGATTGCTTTTCCAGTTTAATCCGTATGCCGTTTTCGAACGTCGTCCGGTGGGCAGGCTCCTCGTAGCCGATCGCGACCGGCTTTGGCTGGCTTTCGGAGACAATCTGTATGGGTATGACTTGGCGACCGACCGCCAGACCGTATCACCTTTTCCGGAGGGCTTGTTTAATCGTATGGAAGACCTACTTCCGGTGGCCGGCGGGGTACTCATTCGAATTTATTCGCAGGGTTATTACCTATTCGACGGTGAGGTATTGCGCGCTATGCCGCGGTCTGTCTTTCGCACCACCGATTTCACCAATTGGAACCATTGGTCGTTCGAAACGGAAGACAAGATAGTTGTCTTCCATGAGACCCAATATTTCGAGTTCAGCCGGGATACCGCTTTCCGGCTGTTGGCCACCGGAACCCATCAATTCAACGAACACATCTTATATAAGCGACTCAATGGCTGGCAGCGTGCTGGCGACGAATGGCTGTTGTGTACCGATCAAGGGTTATATAGTGTTTTTCCGGCAAACGTTACCTTCGATTTTATCAATTGTGGGAGTGCCCGCGGTATGATTAAACAGGGAGGGACCTATTATTTTGGTGGCTATGGGTATCTTGATGCGTTGCCCCACGAGGGCGAATTGGCCCCGTTTACCCGAGCCCCTGAAAACAATTACTACGCCTTCTTAGCGCTGTCGCCAGATACCACTTGTATTGCGTTGGAAGGCGATTTCCTGGCCTATCTTATCCGCGGTAACGTGTCGCCCGCCCCGGTACGTCCGCTACCCGACAGCCAAGAACGTTTTACCGGTATGGCTTATTGTATGGTTAACTATGTGGCCGATACACTCTTGGTAGGCACCTATAACGGGATATGGAAATATGCACGGTCGTCTGGAGAAGTTACCCCTTTGATATGCCCCGTATCCGGATTCTTCAGTCGGGGCATGCGGGTACAGTCGATATCCTTGCATGGAGGAAGCATAGCGTTTACCACAGATCAGGGTTATTTTACTTGGAGGCGAAATCAGTTACATAAAATATACCCCACAGAAAATACCGACGTGAACGTTTATGCGCATATTCAGCGTGGAGACACGGTTTATTTGGCAACAAAGGGGCAGGGGCTTATTGTCATCGATGGTGAAGGGCGTGCCAGCATGATTAACATCGAGCATGGGCTGGCGAGCAATACCGTGTACCAAATGGCTTGGGCGGATGACGCGCTTTTCCTAGGTACACACGAGGGACTATCCGTGCGCAAAGGTGGTCGGATTTTTAACTATTACCATACGGATGGGCTACCTTTTGAAGAGTTCAACCATCAGGCCACGTATTACGATGCCGAGGAGGGCAAGTTGTTTATGGGTGGTATAGGTGGTTACATTTCGTTCAAGCCCGACCAGTTGTTGCTGGCTGCCGATGTCGCTGCCCCCCATCCGCAGCTTTCCGCCATCCGGCTCGGAATGCATTCAAATCGTTATGTAGAAGGGTATGGCCGGAAGCAGTTGGGCGATACACTCAAATTGCCTGCTGACGCCGTTTGGTTTTCGATGGATTTTGCACGCCCCGACTCGTACAGGCGGGTATACCGGATGCTGTTCAAGATAGCGCCGTTTATGAAGGAGTACCAAGAGATGCCTGCCTCGGCCCAGATTAACCTATCCGGCCTATCGGCTGGCGAATACTATGTGTCTGTAAAAATGGAAGCGACCAACGGCGGTGGAGTGGCATCGGAACATACGTGGTTGGTTGCCAAGAATCCCGTTTTCACGGAAACGTTCGCGTTTTACGCGTTGTTGATTCTATTTGTAGGGGGGATAGCGGGTTATGTCGTATATGAGCGGGCGCGGAAGATCAAGGGCGAAGAACGCCTGCGAAAACGTATCTCGCGCGACTTGCACGATGAGGTAGGTGGTTTGCTTACGGGTATCTCCATGCAAACCGACCTCCTTCGCCTCAAGGACCATCACGCCAGTTCCATCGAATCGATCGGAAGCTATAGTCGCGAAGCCATACAAATGATGGACGATATCATCTGGGCGGTCGATTCGCGCAACAACCAGCAGGGTAGTCTGAGCGACCGTATGAAATTTCTTGTTTCCCAATTGCTAGAGCCGATAGATGCCGTGGTAACCTTCGACTTTGATCAACAGGATGACCGGAAGATTTCGCAGAAGATACGGCAGAACCTTTACCTGATTTTTAAAGAAGCCTTACATAATATTTGCAAACACGCCAACGCGAAGGCGGTCCATATTAAACTGCATCATACCGGCAGGTATATTGAGATGGTTGTCCGCAATGACGGATCAGGCAAGCAGCGCGCGGAACAAACTACAAGCCGGAGGGGCCATGGGTACCGCAACATGCAATTGCGTGCCGCGCAGCTCGATGCAATGTTTAAGGCGGAGCGGTTTGCCGATGGATATGAAGTGTCTGTTGTGGTACCTATCCGTAGCGGTTTTTTCGTAAATCCCTTTAAATACCTCGGTTTGACATGGACGCATGGGTGATTGGCTTTGCGGTAGCGGGTATTGCGCTCAGTGCATTGAGTATCGTGCTGCGTATTATTGATTATTATCGATGGCGTGATCTAGCCGAACTGCTATTAAGCGTGGCGTTGTTTGCCATTATGTGGTATGCATTTATTTACATGATGGTGCTCACCGGCTACATTGTCTATATTCCCAATCTATACAACAAGGGGATTCCGCTATATTATCTCATTGCACCTTGTACCTATTTTTACGCATGGCTCAAACTGCAGCGAAGGCGCAAGTTGGCCCGTTACTGGTACCTGCACTTGTTGCCGTTTGTTTTCGGGCTTATTGATATTATGCCCTATGCCCTCTCAAGTGCGGTTGAAAAACAAGCCCTTATGGCACAGTTGACAAGCAACATGCGCATGGGCTTTGAGCACGAATATGGATTTATCGACCAGCAGTGGCACTATGTCATCCGCTTAGTTTTGTCATTTGCTTATTTATTGGCGCAGTGGCGTTTGCTTTTTCTGGCCGATACCGAGGAGGGTGGTGTGCCTAAACAGCTCCTCTATTCGCTATATGCGTTGACAGTCATCTACTCGCTGTTTATTGCACTGCAGGTGAGCATGATACTGAATATCCTGTTTAACCAGATACAGGCATCGTACATTTTGAAAGATGCCCATCAACTCATTTGGATCAGCGGGTTTTACCTGTTGTTCAGTATTTGGGTATGTTTCGCATTGCGATTTCGGCGATCAGGCAATATATTTTAAAAACTACACCAAACGGGTAGTGTTGCCGAATGAGGAATATAGTACCTTTATCGCACCATGAAAAACGCTATTCCTAATCAGTTGGGATAATTTTTGCTACGTTATGAAAAATGAAACATTCAATTTGGTTATCATAGAAGATAACCCGGTTATCCTGAAAGTGCTGGAGTCGTATTTCAAGACATCGCCGCCATTCAACCTTCTATTTTGCTCCACCTCCACCGAAGCTTTTATAGATCGTTGGAAAGACCAGCGTATCGATATTTTACTTTGTGACATCGGCTTGCCCGGCAAATCGGGTATAGAAGCAACTTGGTACGTCAAGCGTAAATCGTTTGCCACCCAAGTAGTGATGTTTACGGTATTTGAAGACAAGGAAACTATCTTCCAAGCCCTTTGTGCCGGTGCTTCCGGCTATTTGCTCAAAGACACACCGATGGCTAAGATTGAAGAGCAGTTGTTGGAGGTGATGGACGGCGGTTCGGTGATGAGCCCTCAGGTAGCGCGGATGGTGGTTGGTTATTTCAACCCGTTGCTGGACAAGGATAATAGGGCAATCGACCGGCTTACCCATCGGGAAATCGAGATTGTATCCATGTTGCAGCACGGGGCGACTTACCGGACCGTTTCCGAACGGCTTTTTATCAGCGTGGATACCGTAAAATTCCATATACGCAATATTTATAGCAAGCTACAGATTAATTCAAGGTCTGAACTGGTCAACAAATACTAAATCGCTAAGCCATTGCCATTCCCTTGTTTTTGAAGAACCACCCCTTTGGGTGGGAAAACTTATTGCCGTATCCATTACTTTTGTAAGCATCTCGATGAAAAACAAGACATGAAGTCAGACAAGAACACGTTGGCAATTATAGAAGACAGACGCGTCATTCTCGATTCGCTTACAGCATTTTTTGGAGCGTCCGAACGATTCGACCTGGTCTTTGCGGCTGATTCTGCCGAACAGTTTATGGAACGTTGGGATGACCAGCGCATCGACTTACTCCTGTGTGATATCGGTTTGCCTGGCAAGTCGGGTATTGAGGTAGCGTGGTATGTGAAGCGGCGGTCGTCGTCTACGCAGGTGGTCATGTATACCGTCTTTGACGATAAGGACGCAATTTTCCAGGCCCTTTGTGCCGGCGCATCGGGCTACTTATTGAAAAACACACCGTTGCCGCAGGTAGAAGAGCGATTGATTGAAGTATTAAATGGCGGATCGGTGATGAGTCCGCATGTAGCCCGCATGGTTATCGGCCATTTCAACCCTTATTTGGACAAACCCTATGCAGATGTCGAGCGGCTTACGCCGAGAGAGATTGAAATCGTCTCTTTGTTGCAGGATGGCCATTCATACAAGCAGGTCGCCACGCAAACCCACATCAGTGTGGATACCGTGAAATACCATATCCGAAACATATACGGCAAGTTGCAAATCAACAGCCGTTCAGAACTGATTACTAAATATAAGCGGCCAACCTGAAAGCCTTGCATGCACGCCGGCGGATACCGGATCCCCATGTTGCGGTGGTAGAACGCAACGCTGGTATCCTTGCCGGATGCATGCATTTTTGAAATCAAACCTTTTTCCGCTCCATCCATCCGCTTGTCTTTCGTGCTAGAAAGACGATTGTTCGGAAACTGCCCTTTTTAGGTAGTTTATTCCTAAACGGAATATCTTAACTTTGCCAACTAATTGATTCATGCTCAAATTGATAAACCAGCATACCTATGGAAAGTTTGGATTTACAGTTAAAAAATGTCGATATCGCCCAAGCTGTGGCGTATTTCGGTGAAACAGAGTTGCTCGATTTTATTGGGGCTAGTCGGATTGAAGACTACTTGGTGTCGACCCGGGAGGACGCCATTGGCGTTGATGATGGCAAGGAACCCTGGGCCAAGGTACACTTGCACCGGCACATCACGTCTGCCAAGGTACAGTTGGGTGGCAGGTGCAAGATGACTATCCAAGCCGATTTTGCGGATAACGACAGTGACGAGGTTATCATCGATGTGCGGATGGATCGCGCCTTTGGGGTGCTTCTTCGGCAGCGGACGCCTGACGTTGCCTAGATAACTGCCTGTAACAATCTGAAAAACCACCCACTTGGGTGGGAAAACGTATTCCTGAGGGGCATACATTTGTGGTCGTTAAGTCATGTAACTACCTCATGAAAGAACCCAATGGGATCCGCTAATTATTATTTAGCTATAGTCGAAGACAAGCCTGTCATTCTTGATGCATTGCTTGCGTATTTCTCGTCGTCACCAAATTTCAAGCCGATTTTGGCTGAAGGGTCTGCCGAGCAATTTTTCGAAAGCTGGAAGGAACAGCGCATAGACCTGTTGCTGTGCGATGTCAGCCTGCCTGGGAAATCAGGTGTTGAGGTGGCGTGGTACGCGAAGCGGAAATCAGCCACCACCCAAATCGTCATGTTTACCGTGTTTGAAGACAAGGAGACCGTTTTCCAGGCCATTTGTGCCGGGGCGTCAGACTATCTATTGAAAAACACCCCATTGCCACAAGTGGAAGTGCGTCTGTTGGAAGTACTTCGGGGTGGTTCGCTGATGAGCCCACAAGTCGCCCGGATGATTCTCGGGCATTTCAATGCCCTTGGACATCGTGAAAGCGGTACGGCCGGTGAGCAGCTTACCACCCGCGAAGCGGAAATCGTCTCCCTATTGCAACAAGGGGATACATATAAACAAGTAGCCGAGAAGCTTTCTATCACCATAGGTACGGTAAAATTCCATATAAGGAATGTATATGGGAAGTTGCAGTTGAATAGTCGGGGGGAGATGGTGGAGAAGTATAATAAACCAATATAGCGATAAAATAAGTACATAATACCATTCTAACCAATAGAAATGATTACGAAAAAGAATGATCAAAGCGGGACTTTAAGGTTGAGAATACGGAAAGTAGTCACTTTCGTTGCCCTCTTTGTAGGGTTGTATCCTAGTTTGTCTTATACACAGGATCTTCAGATTGATATTAATAATACGCCGAATGGCGGCACACTTACCTTGAGTGCGACTACCTATCCGATAAGTACGGCACTCGTTATTCCCGATAACAAAACCATCACCATCCGTGGGGCAGGAGCGGGGATTACTACCATCCAACAAACGAGTACCAATCAGCGGGTGTTTACGGTTGGGCAAACAGATAACCAGGGAGCTACGCTGATATTGGAAGACCTGACGATTACGGGGGGCGATGTGAGGAATGGCGAAGGCGGGGGGATTTTTATACATGAAGGATGGGATGTGACGCTGAATCGCATGGAGGTCAAAGGAAATACTGCTTCGGGGTCTTCTGCTATACTCAATACAAAATTTAATCTTGCCGATAGGGCGGCCGGAGGGGGAATATTTAATAATGGTAGTAATCTTACGTTGAACAATTCGATAATTTCCGAGAATACTGCCGATGGTACCGTATTGCACGGAAATGGGGGTGGTATTTATAGTCTTAAGGGTTTACTGAAAATAAATGCTTCAACGATTTCAAATAATTATGCGAAGGGCGTAGCACCAACTTTGGAACCACTTTTTGTCGGTTCATCGGATAGCCGTGGCGGAGGTATTCATAGTAATGGGGGTAAACTCATATTGATGGATTCAGAGGTTTCCGGCAATAAGAGCGATAGCCATGGCGGTGGTATTTTCCTTGAAGGACGTTCAGCAATAGGGGTGCCAGTTGTTGTCGGTTTAGGAGAAGGGATCATTATTAATTCCGTCATCAAAGAGAATATTGCACGGGAGAACCCTTACTCGCATCGGGGGGAAGGGGGGGGTATTCATGTTTTTGTATATGCCTCATTGATCATGTATGGAGGTGAAGTCCAGCATAACACGGTCCGGGGTTTTCAATCCGGTTATGCTTCGGGTGCTGTCTATCGGCACGGGGGCGGGGTGCATTTGCAGCAAACTGCTGTCACGCCGGAAGGCCAAGAACCTGCTGTGCGCGCGGTCTTTCGAATGGTCAAATTTGAGGGAAACGAGATTGATGACAACTTCTCCGGCCCAGCAGGTGGTTCAGGAGAAGATATCGGCTTACCAGAAGGATTAAATCACCATGTCGGCAATTTACGGAATAATGCCGACGTAAAAATGGAACTCAATCATTGGGGTGATGAAAATGGTCCTCAACCAGCTGTTGAACGATGTGAAACAGGTGACTGTGCTGTTGATTTGACCTTGGGCTTTAGCGGTACTGGCCAAGGAGCAGTATCCATTGCGCACAATGCTGCTGGTGATCCTATTTTTGATGGGATATTGCAAGCCTTAGCGGATGCTGAATATAATGGATTGACGACCAAAGGGGCACAATTCAGTTCCATCATTGGATTAAACGATGGCGCAGCTCTCCAATCCAGTAACGGCGAACAGACACTTTCCCTTCCATATATGGCGAATATCAGGCTGTCGGCCGCTGCTCAAGGAATTTCAACGTTCGGCGGTTGGGACGACAATCCGGCGAATACTACCCCAATGAACCTGACGATGGACGATGATAAAGATGTCACTGCTTCATTCAGTCCTGGTCCAGCACATACCGTCACATTGACTGGGCCAACGGAAGGAACAGCCGGGATAGCAAGTGATGAATTTACATTGACGGTTGTCGATGCAGATGGCAATACCAAAGCAGTTTCCACGGATACGGAGTTTGGTTTGTCGAGTAATGGCGACGGTGAACCAACTTTCGACCCTCTAAGTCCAGTGACCGTCTCGGCAGGTAGCGCAAGTGTTACTTTTAGCTATGAGAACACCAAAGCAGGTGATTACACAATTACTGCCACGCGTCAAAGCGGTGAGACCTTACCCGGAGGCGGTTCGGATGAGGTTGATATTACAATCATGGCAGGTAGTATTTCCGTCGGTCCCAATGGCACACTACTCAGTGTCGACGAGACCGAACGTATCGCCGGGGTTGAAATAGCCACTGTTGGTGTACAGTTGAAAGATACTTATGGAAATAATATTCATCAACCGGATGTAGAAATAGTGTTCACCGCTACGCATGGTCTTTTGGATAATGGTGGTGATCCGGCCGCAGCAGTTGTTACGGTCTCGACAGATGCAAACGGTTTGGCTACGGCGACATTGGCTTCTTCACTAGCCGGTGAAGCAGAAGTTACGGCCACTGTACCGATTGAAGGAACAGCAACGCCAGTTTCTAACGGTAGTCCTGTTACTATTGAGTTCGTAGCCGGTGCGGCCTCTGTTGGCACGACCACGATCACAGCGGCCTCTGGCAGCATCACGACCGACGGCAGCACGTTGGTCACCGTTCAGTTGAAAGATGCGAATGGGAACAACCTGGGCGTTTCCTCG
>Ga0182739_1000725_pt1 | contig 38953 bp, 31 predicted proteins | sample eDN5th30CBELigBY_FD_128873 | JGI IMG/M metagenome (GOLD analysis project Ga0182739, IMG submission 128873) | Enriched backyard soil microbial communities from Emeryville, California, USA - eDNA 5th pass 30_C BE-Lig BY (version 2) (version 2) | ecosystem: Environmental > Terrestrial > Soil >... | reverse complement strand
CTATCTAGGTCCCGCGCTAGCCAAGCGGTAGAAAGTTCCGCTATCTAGGTCCCGCGCTAGCCAAGCGGTAGAAAGTTCCGCTATCTAGGTCCCGCGCTAGCCAAGCGGTAGAAAGTTCCGCTAACTAGATCCCGCGCCAGCCAAGCGGTAGAAAGATCCGCTAACTAGATCCCGCGACAGCCAAACGGTAGAAAGTTCCGCTAACCAGGTCCCACGCTAGCCAAGCGGTAGAAAATTCCGCTATCTAGGTCCCGCGCTAGCCTAGCGGTAGAAAGTTCCGCTAACTAGATCCCGCGCCAGGCCTGGCGGTAGAAAGTTCCGCTAACTAGGTCCCACGACAATCCAGCGGTAGATAGGTCCGCTATAATATGAGCTTTCCAATAAAAGAGGAGGTTTTTAACAAGTGGCTATTCGCAGAGCGTTGATCAGCGTTTCCGACAAATCGGGAATTGTTGAGTTTTCAAGAGAATTGGCTAATCAAGGCGTGCAAATTATTTCGACAGGCGGTACGTTCAGCTTACTGCAGAAGGAAGGCGTACCAGTCATCGGCATTTCGGATGTGACGGGCTTCCCTGAAATATTGGATGGACGCGTTAAGACGCTTCATCCGGCTGTACACAGCGGCTTGCTTGCCGTGCGTGACGATGAGGAGCATCAAAAGGCGATGCAGGAGCTTGGCTTGGATTATATTGATCTAGTAGTCGTTAACCTGTATCCTTTCAAGGAAACGATCGCGAAACCGGACGTATCCTATGAGGATGCGATTGAAAATATCGATATCGGCGGTCCGACTATGCTTCGTTCTGCAGCGAAAAACCATGCGTTCGTAACTGTTGTTGTTGACGCAGGCGACTATGCGGGCATCCTTGAGGAAGTGAAGGCGCAAGGCGATACAACGCTTGAAACGCGCAAACGTCTAGCGGCCAAAGTATTCCGCCACACCGCAGCTTACGATTCACTAATCTCTGATTATCTCTCCAAGCAGGTCGGTGAGCCGCTGCCAGAAACCTACACAGTTACATATGAAAAAGTGCAGGACCTCCGCTACGGCGAAAATCCGCATCAAAAGGCTGCTTTCTACAGCAAGCCGCTGGCCCCGGCCAACACAATCGCTACTGCAGAACAGCTGCACGGCAAAGAGCTTTCCTATAATAATATCGGCGATGCCAACGCAGCGCTGGCGATCCTTAAAGAGTTCGACGAGCCTGCCGTTGTTGCAGTTAAGCATATGAATCCATGCGGAGTAGGCATCGGCGACAATATTCATCAAGCTTATGAAAAAGCATACGCTGCCGATCCCACTTCTATCTTCGGCGGCATCGTAGCTGCTAACCGTACAATCGGCGCTGAAACAGCTGAGCTTCTCGGCAGCATTTTCCTGGAAATCATCATAGCTCCTGACTTTACGCCAGAGGCGCTTGAAATACTTACAAAGAAGAAAAATATCCGTCTTCTAAAGCTTGGCGAGCTTGCTGCAGCGAAAGAGCGCAAGCCGGAGTGGGTTGTTACATCGGTCGATGGCGGCATGCTTGTGCAAGAGAGTGACGTTCATAGTCTGAATGAAGCTGACCTACAAGTTGTTACGACTCGCAAGCCGACGGATGAAGAAATGAAACAGCTGCTGTTCGGCTGGAAGGTTGTTAAGCATGTGAAGTCGAATGCCATCCTTCTTGCAAAGGATGATATGACGATTGGCGTCGGCGCAGGGCAAATGAACCGCGTAGGCGCGGCTCGCATTGCAATCGAGCAAGCAGGCGAGCTGGCTAAGGGCGCTGCGCTTGCGTCGGATGCATTTTTCCCGATGGGCGATACGGTCGAGCTCGCGGCCCAAGCAGGCATTACAGCGATCATTCAACCAGGCGGCTCGATTAAGGATGAGGAATCTATTGCAGCGGCTAACGCACACGGCATTGCGATGGTATTCACAGGCGTACGCCATTTCAAACATTAAGAAACGAGGTGGACACCTATGCGCATTTTGGTCATTGGAGGCGGCGGACGCGAGCATGCGATCGTCTGGGCGCTTAACAAAAGCGAGAAAGTAACGGAGCTGTTCTGCGCTCCCGGCAATGCGGGCATTGCCCAGCTTGCGAAGTGCGTGCCGATTGGCGTTTTACATTTTGAAGAGCTTACTCGCTTTGCGAAGGAGCAAGCTATTGATCTTGTGTTTGTAGGACCGGATGACCCGCTTGCAGACGGCATCGTAGATGCTTTCGAGGAGGCTGGCATTCCGGCGTTTGGTCCGAATAAGCTGGCGGCGGAAATCGAGGGCAGTAAAATTTTTATGAAAAACCTGCTCAAAAAATATAATATTCCAACCGCAAAATATGAAACGTTTACGAATTATGAAGAAGCGTTAGCTTATCTCCGCGAGCAGCAAACACCAATCGTCATAAAAGCCGACGGACTTGCCGCGGGCAAAGGCGTCACGGTTGCCGCAACCTTGGAGGAAGCGGAGCAAGCGCTTCGAGAGGCGATGGTCGACAAAGTGTTCGGCGATGCCGGCAAGCAGATTGTCATAGAGGAATTCCTCGAAGGGGAAGAGATGTCGATTCTCGCTTTCGTTGACGGCGAGACGGTTCGGGCAATGGTTCCTGCCCAGGATCATAAGCCGATTTTTGACGGCGACAAAGGACCGAACACTGGCGGAATGGGTACTTATACGCCGCTGCCGCATATCGATCCAGCAATTGTAGAGCAATCGATTCATAACATTATCATTCCAACGGCAAAAGCAATGGTGAGCGAGGGGCGTCCGTTTCGCGGAGTGCTGTTCGCAGGATTGATGATGACCAAGGATGGCCCAAAGACGATTGAGTTCAACGCGCGGATGGGTGATCCAGAAACCCAAGTCGTGTTGCCTAGACTGGAAACTCCGCTAATTGACATCGTACTTGCGGCTATGAATGGGACGCTAAGCGATATCGAGATCAAATGGAGCGATGAAGCGGCAGTCTGCGTGATTGCAGCTTCAGAGGGCTATCCGGCATCGTATCCGAAGGGTCTTGAGATAACGGGTCTTGCTGAAGCAGAAGCGCAAGGAGCGCTTGTTTTCCACGCAGGCACAGATCTAAAAAACGGCAAAATTGTAACGAGCGGCGGCCGCGTACTCGGCATCGTGGGCCTTGGCCGCGACATTGCGGAAGCGCGAGATCGTGCTTACGCAGCCGTGAAGCTGATCAGCTTCGAAGGCATGCAGAATCGGTCGGATATTGCTGCTAAAGCGCTTCGTTAAGGAGCTAATAAAGCAGTTAAAGAGAGTGTAGGGGCTAAGCTCCTATGCTCTCTTTTCGCTTATCAGCACATTTCCACACCGTCTATTGTCAGCTTAAAGCTATATGTCATCCTTTATCGAAAGATGTTACTTATTTGTAACCATCCTATTCTATTTATCTACTATAATAAATCTATCGACAGAGAATAGTAGGTGATAGAATTGGCAGTTGCATTAGAGCGTCATATGTACGGAGACAGGAACAGAAATAGAAACAGAAGAAAGTATCGGAAACGCAGAGCGGTACTTGCCTTATTACTAGCAACGGTTGTACTTGTTGGAGTGGGATATTTTGTAAGCAAGCTCGTCAATCTACCCTATCTATTAGAAGGAAATCAGGCTTCTCATATAGAAGATGCTGAACATGCGGACCTAATACTTAGTCATCATATTGGCTTAAATGATGCATTTACCGTACAATTTGCTCAACATGCGCTTAATGCTCAGAATAAACGGGATGATCAGCAGGCAGTCAATGGCGGCGATGCAACAGACGGCAAACAAGAGCAGGCGGCAGTTGAAGGCAATCAGCAATCCGGCTCGGGCCAGGGGGAGGCGGCACCCGTGCAGCAGGAGCTGAAGTATGCGGCATTAACTTTTGATGATGGACCGGATTTGAAATATACGACAGCAATATTGGATATATTGAAGGATAAGAACGTGAAAGCGACGTTTTTCGTTGTCGGGTTGCAGGTTGGCAAATATCCCGAGATTTTGCAGCGTATTGTCGATGAGGGACATGCGGTAGGCAATCATTCTCAAAATCACGCGGATTTGTCGAAACGCAGTAAAGCTCAGATTTTAAAAGAAATTGAGAAAGCAGATCAGCTGATTGAGGATGCGGTAGGCTTCACGCCGGAGCTGTTCAGAGCTCCTTATGGGGCGGTATCGAAAACGCTTCACGATGTTATGAAAGAGAAGGAGCGGCAATTGATTGGCTGGACAGTTGATACACGCGACTGGGCAGGCACTTCTCCGGACGATATGCGCGAGATGATTAAAAGCGAGACAAAGCCTGGCGGTATTATTCTCATGCATTCCTTCGGCGGCAAGCATATTGCCAACACGGTAGAGGCGTTGCCTTTCATTATCGACGACTTGAAGGAATTGGGCTATACATTAGTGACCGTTAATGAATTGCCTTAATCGGGGAGCGTACTTCGCTAGAAGGAGGCTTCAACTAGTTATGAATAGGAACATAAAAACGCGATTACTCAAAATAGCGAGGGCGGGGGCTGGGATCAGCGCTGCCCTCTTCATCATTCTCTTTGCTTCTGGGTGTCGATACACGGCTGCCCCGACTGATTTGCTCCAGCAACCTGCTATCGCGGCTGATAAGATGAAGCTTGTGACTGCGATTAACAAAACATTATCGAAATACAGCAAGCTATCATTGCCACTGCGACAGGAAAAGGAAGAGGCTATTCGACTTATCGATGTGGATGGGGATGGGCGTGACGAAGCGATCGTCACCTATCATAATGAGTACAGCACTCCGCAGCTGCTGGTGTTCAAGGAACAGAATAATGCGTGGAAGGCATGGCTGCTTATTGAGCATCCGCTTGCGAAGCAGCTTGAATGGCTCTATATAAAGGATCTTGACGGAGATGGCTTCGTAGAGCTGTTAGTTGGTTGGGTAAGCTCATTTGACAGCCCGAATATGCTGGAGATCTACTCGTTTGAGCATAAAGGAGTACGAAACGAGAAGGGTGAGCTCGTTCTACAGCCTGTAGACACCTTGATGTACTCTTACGCGGATATCGGAGACATTGGCGGCGAGGGCAGCGAGACGCTTGCTGTTGTAACGGAAATCGGTGCGAATGTAGAAATCGCGGACAAAGAGTATGAGCTGGAGCTTTATGATTGGACGAGCGGAGGTCTTCGAAAGCTGACGGGAGTTTCTTTGGAGAACGGAGTCAATGGTTATTCTCGCCTAGTGCTTGGAAGGATTTCACCTCGCCATTACGGTCTTATATTAGAGGCATCAGCAGGCGCGCACAGCATGTATACGACCATGTATAAATGGGAAAACCGCAAGCTGAAGCTCGTATATCCGACCAAGCCAAATGGTGAGGAAGGCTGGAGCATCAGCAGTACGAGAAGCCAAGATGTGAACGGCGACGGAATCCTTGAGCTGCATCAGTTGAAGGAGCCGCCGGGATATGGCGAACTTCCGTATTCAGAAACCTTGTATATCAATCAGTGGCTGCAGTGGGACGGGCGTGACTCCTATACCCTTATTTCAGAGGATTACAGTGATTATCTTTATGGAATTCAGATAAGCTTTCCTGAGAGCTTACGCGATAAATACACGCTGCATAAAGCGGATGATACACCGCATGGACTGTTTGCTATAGAATATTGGAGCGAAGCAACGCAACAAGCGGTTCCTGTTTTAACATTGCATGCTGTTCCCCAGCCCAATTGGGATAAAGCTGAAGCCGAATTGCGCGAGCAAGGCTATGTGTATGAGGTTGTGTTGAAGGATGGCGGCAATATTTATGCAATGTCATTCAACCCGGATCCATTGCCTAAGCTGTCGACCGAGGAGCTCGCTCAATATAATGAAATGCTCAAGATTATGGTGCACTTTAGTGAGCTTATATCACCGATTGAGCTTTACTAAGTACGAGAGGAGGGAAACAGTTATGCGTGTGCTATTGCTTGAGGATGAAGAAGCGATTCGAGGGTTTATTAGAATTAATCTGAAACGGAACCAGATCGACGTTGTAGAAGCAGAGACCGGTGAAGCCGCGCTTTCACATATGGAAAATGAGGGGCCGTTCGATATTGCACTGCTGGATGTTATGCTTCCAACAATAAGCGGCTTTGAAGTGTGCGAGCAGCTTCGCGCCCAATATCCGGGATTAGGCATCATTATGCTGACAGCTAAGTCTCAGGAAGAGGATAAAATACATGGGCTTGAGCTTGGAGCGGATGATTATGTGCAAAAGCCGTTCAGTCCTGGGGAGCTGATCGCACGGATCAAATCCTTGTACCGAAGAATGCATGCTGCTTCATCGAATCTCGCTGTACCTGACTTGCTGACATCAGAGGCTGAGGAGCAAAGCGCAGCTGCTTCAGAACGGCTAAGGCCGAATGAGCTGCTCAGAGGACCTTTCAGACTTTCTTTTTTGGAGCGTAAGCTGTGGAAGAATGGAAATGAAATTGTATTAACGCCTACAGAATGGGCGCTGGTGCGCTTACTAATGGAACGAGAAGGAACAAGCATAAGTCGAGATGACATTTTGTCAGAGGTATGGGGCAGGTATTATGTAGGCGACTTGAAGGTAGTGGATGTGAACATTAGGCGAATACGGCAAAAGATAGAATGCGATCCATCAGAGCCGGCTTATATCGAGACGGTTTGGGGCTTTGGCTACCGGTGGAAGCGAGGCGCGGCGGAATGAAGAGCTTTCAATCGCGTATGGTATTAACTTATTTGCTTTTGATCGTTCTTGTCGTCAGCCTGTTAGGCGCCGGCTTTGTCGTGTTGATCTGGAATTACTATTACGGCAGCGCTCAGAGCTCAGTCATGCAGCGTGCGCAATTGTCGTTATCGCAGCATAATCGGTCATTATCATCGCTATATGTAAAGGATCAATCTGACTATGTGCTGCAGCATATGAGCAGCGAGGGGATTCGGCTTCAGCTACTAGACAGCGGCGGCAAAGTAAGAATGAATTCGGATGGTTTTGCGTCAAGCGTGCACTATACGACTGCAGATGTGAAGCTGGCGGTCAGCGGCATTAACGGCAGCTGGCGCGGAATCGATCCTTACTATGGCGAGCGTGTCATTGCCGTAACCGTTCCTGTATGGAATGAGGCGAGAATTATTGCGTTGTTGCGGTTTTCAATGTCAATTGAGCAAATTGACCATATGGTGTTATCGCTGATTCGGATGGCGGTAATTGTCGGAGTGCTTGTTATCCTGCTATTTTTGGGCTTAAGTCTGTTTCTCGCTCGCCGCATTGTTCGACCTATTCGTGATCTTACGCGCGCAGCAAGGCATATGGCTGATGGAGATTGGAGACAGACGGCTGAGCCGCGAAGCAAGGATGAGATCGGACAGCTTGCCAAAACCTTTAACGCCATGGTTACGGAGCTGAACAAGCGGGAGAAGCTGAAGGATGACTTTATTTCGTCCATCTCTCATGAGCTGCGAACGCCTCTAACATCAATAAAAGGCTGGTCCGAAACGTTGAAGGTGAGCCGACCTGAAGATCATGAAGAGGTGCAGCAAGGTCTTTCTATTATAAGCAGAGAATCTGAAAGGCTGTCCGGTCTTGTCGAGGATTTGCTGGATTTCTCCAAGCTGTCGGCGAAGACAATGGGCATGCACGCCGAAATTGTTGATGTGAATGCTCCGGTAAGAGAGACGATTAGGCAACTGAAGGTCAGGCAGGAGCAGACGAATGTGAAGCTGCTTTCCGTACTGTCAGACAGTCCATTGCTTATAAGCGGAGATGTGAATCGGCTAAAGCAAGTGATGATTAACATTATCGATAATGCTTTTAAATTTACGTCAGCTGGAGGAACAATTCGTATTACAACGAAAGCGGACGCTGAGCAAGCGATTATCATTATAGCAGATACAGGCAGCGGCATTGCTGCGGATGATTTGCCTTTTGTGACTGAGAAGTTTTTCAAGGCTTCAGCTGCTCAAGGAGGTTCCGGTTTAGGTCTGGCCATATGCAAGGAAATTATTGAGCTGCACAAAGGGGAGCTGATCATTGACAGCGAGCTGGGGGCCGGCACGATCGTAACGATTCGTCTGCCAATCGTTCGAGAACATTAATGGCTCGAGCTTAGTCAGACGAATCGTGTAAAACCGTTCATTTCTTGTACAGCAGCTCTTCCCGTTTAACGATAACGTAGGCGATTGCAATAATCGTTCCAACAATGATTAAAAAGGATAGCCAGTGCTCCGTAAGCCACTTAATCCATAACGGCATAGTTGCCACCTCCGATAGGTAGTATGTCCCGTGAGCATGAAAATGTTCCAACGTATAACGGTTGACAGAGACTAAGCGGAGGTGCTATTATTTTCATTAATTCATAGTAAACTCATTGGAATTATTGAATATATGATATGGTGACTAATTGCAGGACTGGAGGAAACGACGATGGAGAAGCAATTGACTTTGCGGCATGAAGATTTAGAGCTGACTGCCACGCTTCATTACCCGATAAATTCACATAATAATCTGGAAAAGAAACCTGCCGTTATTATTTGCCACGGCTTTATCGGCAGCAGAGTCGGCGTTGATCGCCTATTCGTCAAAGCAGCTCGCGCGCTCGCATCGCAAGGTTCCTATGTACTGCGCTTCGATTATGGCGGCTGCGGGGAAAGCAACGGCGATTACGGAGCGCTAGGCTTTGACTCGATGATCGATCAGACTAGAACCGCCATTGATTACATTGCAGGGATGGATTGCGTGGATCCGAGACGAATCGTCCTGCTTGGACATAGTCTTGGCGGCGCTGTATCTATTATGACTGCGGTGAAGGATAAACGGGTGAAGCGTCTCGTTCTCTGGTCGCCGGTTGCTTATCCGTTCAATGATATTGTTCGTATCGTCGGCCGCGGATTGTATGATGAAGCCGTTACGGAAGGAACAGCTGACTATGCAGGATACTCCTTGCAGCCTGTTTTTTTTGACTCCTTGCTGCAGCATCAGCCATTCCAAGCGGCTCCGCGCTTTGGCGGAGAAGTGCTGCTCATACATGGAACTAGCGATGAGCTAATTCCAGTTGACTATAGCTTTCTATATCAGAAGGTATTTTGGACACGCAGCGAAGGGCTTTGCGATAAGGAGATTATTTTTCAAGCGAATCATACGTACTCGAATCGGTCACATCAAGAAGAGGCGATCCGAATTACAGCAGAATGGCTCAGCGGCCTCGATGAGAAGCAGCAGGAATGGCATCATTGGAGCATATGAGCATGCATCATGTTGTGCATACTAATCGCCATTGCTTGCAAGGCTCGAATCCGCGATATTGTAACGTACAGCTTGTAAAAGTCTTGCATATAAGGGTGTGCGTTGCGCCCCGGCGAAACAGGTCAAATTATGCAAGACAACTCTGTCTCAATATGGTTAAATGGTAAGAGATACATGAGAAGGATGTGTACAACCAATACAACCATATCGATGATTGGAGGATACATAATCATGCTAGTGAAAGCACTTAAATACACAGCAATCCTTGCAGCTGTATCAGTCCTTGCCGCATGCGGCGGCAATCAACCAGGAGTATCGCCGGCACAAACAGATTCTTCGCCAGTTATAATAGCTACTCCGACCCCAACACCTGAACCGACTCCTATGCCGTATAATGCTCCGTTAACTGGTGTTGCCAGCGAGACAGAAGCGTTGGCGAGGCCTATTGCCATTATGATTAACAATTTCGCTGCGGCACGCCCGCAGTCCGGCTTGACGAATGCTGATGTCATTTGGGAAGTACTGGCTGAAGGCGGTATTACCCGACTGATTGGCATATTTCAAAGCACGGAAGCGTTAGAGGATACGATTGGTCCAATTCGCAGCATTCGGCCTTATTTAATTGAAATCGGCGAGACATACGGCGGGGTTCTGGTCCATGCCGGGGCAAGCACCGATGGCTACGCTATTTTACAAAAACAGAAAAAGCCGTACTTAGATGAAATATCGAACGCGGGCAGCTACTACTGGAGAAGCTCAGATCGAAAAGCGCCGCATAATTTGTATTCGAATTTATCCAAGCTGCGTGAAGGCGCAGAAAAGAAAGGCTATAAGACGGATGTAACGGTTCCTACCTATACGTTTAATGAGCTCGGCGCTACGGCAGCGGGTGAGCAAGCGACATCCATTGACATTCATTTTACTTTGAAGAACTACAAGGTTTCCTACGCCTATGACACAACAACCGATCTTTACAAAAGGTCTATTAATGATGAACCCCACATCGACAAAAATAATGATGAACAATTGAGCGCAAAAAACTTAGTTGTCATCGGTACAAAGCATAAAACGCTCGATAATGAGGGGCGGCTTGCGGTCGACTTAACCTCAGGCGGGATAGCTTTACTGTTCCAAAAAGGCAAGGTTGTTGAAGCGGAATGGGTACGAGGCAACGATAATATGATTCGTATAATGAAGGACGGCAAGGAATTGCCTTTTCTTCCTGGAAAAACAATATTCCATATTGTTCCAAGCACCTCATCGTTTGACAGTCATGTGTCGTGGGTACAAAACTAAAAACTTGGAGATACTATTACCAGCTGCCAAATTAGGCTCAGAACTGGTAATTTAGACACGGTTCTGCAACGGGATCGTGTTTTTTTTGTAAAAAAAAGATGAAAAAAGTGCTGATTTTCAGAAAACGTTAATACTAAATTAACAAATCAGATTTATACTGTGATAAGATATTCAAGGCGCTTTACAAATTGTTCTAAAAAACCGTTCTAACAAACATTTAGTTGGCGAAGGAGATTACAATGTTTAAGAAAAAAGATGTGTTCTTTTCAACATTTGAAGAAATGGCCAATACAATCGTCGAGGCTGTCGAGTATTTTGCAAAGGGAGTAAAGGATCTTAAGGATGTGTCTGAATTTGCAAGAAAAATGAAAGAATACGAAAATAAATGCGATAATTACACGCATACGATTTTGAAGGAATTGAACAAAACCTTCATTACACCGATAGAGCGGGAAGATATAATGGCGCTGACAACTTCGCTGGATGATGTAATGGACGGAATCGAGGCATGCGCTTCGCGCTTTGAAATGTTCAACTTCCATAAAGCTGACGAGTATGTATTTCAATTCGCGGACATTATCGTTCGTTCGTCCCATCAAATCAAATCGTCAATTGACCTTTTAACACATAAAAAGCTGCTGGCTATTCGTGAATATACAATTTCAATTAACCAATTGGAGAATGAGGCGGACGAGCTGCAACGCAAGTGCATTAAAGAGCTGTTCCACACAGTAACCGATCCGATTGAATTAATGAAGCGCAAAGAGGTTTATGAAATGCTTGAAGTGACAACCGACTACTGTGAGGATGTTGCCAACACACTGGAATCCATTATTATGCGTAACAGCTAAACAGGAAAGTAGGAGTCTGAGCAATGGAATTATATATTCTGTGGATCGTTGTCTTTCTGGCGTTGTCATTTGATTTTATAAATGGTTTTCACGATACGGCGAATGCGATCGCAACATCTGTGTCGACTAGGGCATTGCGTCCTCGGGTAGCTATTATAATGGCAGCCTTGATGAACTTTCTTGGTGCGATAACATTTACCGGGGTTGCCAAAACAATCGGCGGAGGCGTTGCCAATCCTGCTGATCTGGAATTCGGCGTGCAGGTCGTAATTGCCGCATTGATCGGTGCGATTGCTTGGAACTTGATTACATGGTGGTTCGGAATTCCATCCTCCTCCTCGCATGCGTTAATCGGCTCGCTGGCTGGCGCTGTTATTGCGAGTGCAGGCTTTGAAGCTATTAATGCCTCCGGCTTTTTGGATATACTGAAGGCTTTGCTTATTTCGCCGTTTATCGCGTTTGCTTTCGGATTTATTATCATGTGGCTGCTTAAGAAAATATTTGGAAGGACAAGCCCGCATCAAGTTAATAAAGGGTTTCGTTTCTCTCAAATCATTACGGCAGCGTTCCAATCCTTCTCACATGGTACGAATGACGCGCAGAAGGCGATGGGAATTATCGTATTTGCTCTCGTAGCCGCAGGCGTACAGGATAATATGGACGTACCGCTGTGGGTTAAGCTGGCTGCAGCAACCGCGATGGCGTTAGGAACGTCAGTCGGCGGCTGGAAAATTATTAAGACAATGGGTACTAAAATATTCAAAATTGAGCCGATTAACGGCTTTGCCGCAGATATGGGCTCGGCATTAGTTATTTTGACAGCTACTTTTCTTCACTTGCCTGTAAGTACGACGCATGTTATTACTTCATCAATCTTAGGGGTAGGCAGCGCGAAGCGGTTCTCGGGCGTTAAATGGAACACGGCTGGGCGAATCATTATCGCTTGGATCATTACCATTCCGATTACCGTAATAATGTCCATGCTCGTTTATTGGGCAATTGAGCTTATATTTTTGTAAAAGAAGAGCAGCTTCAATAAAAAACACCCCGATTACAGCGGCATTGCTGCTGCAGTCGGGGTGTCGTTCGTTCCTTGTTTCGCGCAGGCTAGCGCCGGCGGCGCTTCGTGCTTCCTGATACGGGGCGTCTGCGCTTCACGCTTCCGCCGCCGCTTTTCTTTCTTCGTTTTCTTCGCGGCCGGGGCTTCCACTCATCAGCATCGCTTTCTTTGTCATCTTTGGATTTTTTGGAGAAGGAACTGAATAGCACTTTAATAAGCGGCGCCATCTGGGAAACACTCGCAACTACCTTTTGAACCTTCGTTACACCAGTCAAAATGCCGTCAATACCGCCTAACCGATCAACCATCCCCTTGATCTCACTAAGATTAGGGAGAGAGAAGCCGCTGGACTTATTGTCTGAGTCGCTCTTTTTCTCAACTAATTCGCCGCTTGAGGATGGCGGAGCAGCTGGAAGCAGCTCGGATTGATTTATCGGTCCTGGTTGATGCGGCGTATAGACGATTTGCTCTGGCGGAATCGGTGAATTGCCGCCAAAATGAAAGCTGATTGGCGATTCATTGGGTGATTGGTTAAAACTGTCATGCCCTTGGCCATGCCCACCGTGTCTCATGTAGGGGCCATGGTTAGCACGCGGGCTTTTTCGATTATGCACGTAAATCACAACCCTCTTATTAAATATAGGATAATGTACGGTTCATACTCTGCTTCATATAGTCTATGGCACAGTCCGCTTATTTGATTGGACGAATGTCCCGATTATTGCACCGATTATATCCTTCGATTCATTACAGCGTGAATACTGTAAAGCTTGAAAAAAGGCTTCAAAACCGTTACAATGACAGCATTAGTCATAACTAACAGGAGTGGTAAATATGCAGCTTAAAAAGCTGAATGATAAAGCGGTTGATCAACTGTTTGAAGCGATTTTGACGTTGAAATCAGTTGAGGAATGCTACGTTTTTTTTGACGATTTATGTACCGTTAATGAAATCCAGTCGTTGTCGCAGCGTCTCGAGGTTGCACGGATGCTTGGCAAAGGCAGCACCTATAATCAGATCGAAGCGGAAACCGGGGCAAGCACAGCTACGATCTCGCGGGTTAAGCGCTGTTTGAATTACGGCAACGATGGTTATAAAATGGCATTAGAGCGGATTGAACGATAAGATGTATGAAATGAAGCGGGGCATACTGGTCATCAGTCATGGATCTAGAGAGAAGGAATGGGTTGAGCGCGTAGACTGCGCGGTTCAGGAAGCTGCTGCTTCCCCTGAGCTGCGTTCCATTCCAATCGTGTCAGCCTTTCTGGAAATTGTGGAGGGCAGACTTATTCAGGATGGCATTGATGAGCTGTATCGGCATGGCGTAACGGATATGCTCGTTATTCCTTTGTTCGTATCCTCCGGAAGCACGCATGTAGAGGAGATACGTCAAGCATTCGGCTTCGAGCCTGCAGCCCATTTGGAGGGAGATCTCGAACCGTTACGAGTTCAAGGTCAGATTAGCTTTGGTCGTCCTATCGATGCCGGTCAAGAAATAGCACAGCTTCTGTATGATCATATTGGTTCCTTGTCAGCGGCTCCTTCCGAGGAGGCGCTGCTCTTAATTGCGCACGGCAGCAAGGAGCCTGTGTTTCAGGAATTGTATGTCCAAGGGCTGGCGCTGCTCGCAGGGCAACTGCAGGAGCTTGGCGGATTTGCCCGCTCGGAGTATGCATTGCTGCTGCCGGATCAAGCCGCAGCTAAGCTGACTGCCATGAATGAGGCTCATCCGGAGGACACGGTTATCGTTGTTCCGATTTTTTTGAGCCAGGGTTATTTTACAAATCAGGTCATTCCAGCTCGGTTGAACGGTTTGCGTTATCGCTATAACGGCAGAGCGATGCTGCCTCATCCGGTAGTTGCGCAGTGGCTTATTCGTCAAAGCTTGGATTGGTTGAATACAAGGAAGGAAACATAGGTTAGGGGGATCGTTAATATGTCTAAGAAAAGAGCAAGGCTCATCTATAATCCAACCTCTGGAAGAGAGGAAATGCGGCGCAGGCTGCCGGATATTCTTCAAAAGCTGGAGCAAGGCGGTATTGAAACAAGCTGCCATGCAACTATTTGTGAAGGAGACGCGACTGCTGCAGCTGCTGAGGCAGCGGATGGCGACTATGATTTAATTATTGCCGCAGGCGGAGACGGCACATTATGTGAAGTCATTAACGGTCTGGCAGGCAAAAGCAAGCGTCCTCCGCTCGGCATACTGCCGGTTGGGACTACAAATGATTTTGCCAGGGCGATGGGCATTCCGAAACATTGGGAGTATGCCTGCGAATTAATTATTAAACAATATACACGCGCGATTGATATCGGCGTCGCAAATAACAAATACTTTATTAATATAGCAGGCGGCGGCTCGCTCACGGAGCTTTCGTATGATGTGCCAAGCAAGCTGAAGACGATGATTGGGCAGCTGGCTTATTATATGAAGGGTCTCGAGAAAATGACCAGCCTCCGGCCGACTGAGCTGCTTATTGAAGCGGGCGAAGCTGGGGTTTACGACGGCGAGTATATGATGTTTCTGATCTGTAACAGCAATTCGGTCGGCGGCTTCGAACGTCTGGCGCCAGACTCGAAGCTGGATGACGGCCTGCTCGATGTGCTGCTTATTCATAAATGCAATCTTGCTGAGTTTATAAAGCTTGCTTCACTCGCGCTTCGAGGGGAGCATTTGAATGACCCGCATGTGACTCACTTGCGGACGGATACGCTGCGGGTGACCACCAAGGATTATGTCCAGCTCAATCTGGACGGCGAATACGGCGGCGTGCTGCCGTGCACCTTCTCGGTGCTGCCGCGGCATTTGGATATTTTTGCGGATGAAACGGGCATATCTACTTATCAATAAAAACTAGGTACAGGATAGAACGGAGAACAGGTATGGCGGAAACTAAATTGTTTCAAAAAAATGAAGAGGTCATTGCCGATATTATCGGCTTGACCCATGATGGCGAAGGGGTAGGCCGAGCTGACGGCTTTACCCTTTTTATTCAGGGTGCATTGCCAGGCGAACAGGTTCGCGCCAAGGTGATGAAGATGAAGAAGCAGTACGGCTATGCCAGACTGCTTGAGGTGCTTGTCCGGAGCGAGGCGCGCGTGGAGCCGCCTTGTCCGATCTACTCCAGCTGCGGCGGCTGTCAGCTGCAGCACTTCAACTACGAGGAGCAGCTGGTCTGGAAGCGGCAGCATGTCGTGGACAATCTGGTGCGAATAGGGAAGCTGGCGGTTGCGGGGCCGGTTGGTGGGTCGAAAGAGGGTAGTGGACAGGCTGATCAAGGTGAAAGAGCATTTAAAGGGAATATTGTGCAGGCAGGTTCGAATGATCGAATAGATACGGCTGGACTAGATGGCCCGGATGCTCAAGAAGCAAAAGAGATTAGTGGACAGACTAGCGCTGGTATTATCGTACATCCTACAGTCGGAATGGATCATCCTTGGCGTTACCGGAACAAAGGGCAAGTTCCGGTTGGCATTAGCGTGTCTGGCGGCGAGCTCGTTGCCGGCTTCTACGCGCGAGGCAGTCATCGCATTATCGATATGGAGGAATGCGCGATCCAGCATGGCGATAATGACGAGGTTATCCGCGCTGTGAAGCGAATTGGCCGTGAACTAGGCGTATCGGTCTATGACGAGGAGAATGGCAAGGGATTGCTTCGTCATGTTGTTGTGCGTACAGGCTTTATAACGGGCGAGATCATGGTCGTGCTAGTAACCAATGGTAAGCGTCTGCCGCAGGAGGAGCGATGGATCGCGCGTATCCGCGAGGAAATAGCGGGCGTGAAGAGCATTGTGCAGAACGTGAATATGCGGAGCACGAACGTTATATTCGGCGATGAGACGCGCGTGCTGTGGGGCAGCGAGGTCATCTATGACGAGCTGGACGGCATTCGATTCGCGATATCGGCGCGATCGTTCTATCAAGTCAACCCGGCGCAGACGGTTGCGCTTTACCGCAAAGCGGTGGAGTATGCGGGCTTGACCGGCGTTGAGACGGTCATTGACGCTTATTGCGGGATCGGCACGATCTCCCTGTTCTTGGCACGGCGGGCAGGCCGTGTGTATGGGGTGGAGATTGTGCCGGAGGCGATAGTGGATGCGGCCGCGAATGCGAAGCTGAACGGCATCGGCAATGCGACGTTCGAGGCCGGCGCGGCCGAGGTCGTCATCCCGCGCTGGCGCGAGGAAGGCATCGCGGCCGACGTCATCGTCGTCGATCCGCCGCGCAAGGGCTGTGATCCCGCGCTGCTCGACACGATCATCAAGATGCAGCCGGAGCGAGTAGTCTACGTCAGCTGCAATCCATCCACACTCGCACGCGACTTGCGCGTGCTTGAGGACGGCGGGTATCGCACCGTTGAGGTAACGCCGGTGGATATGTTCCCTTGGACTACGCATGTGGAGAGTGTAGTGCGGCTGGTGATGGAGTAGTACAGAGGGATGAAATCCCAATAAACATTGGGTTTTATGATGTATTACAGTCTCAGAGATATTAGTAATACAGAGATTGAAAAACGGCATTGATGTAAAATTGATGTAAAAATTAAACAAGAGATCAGCCTAAAAGAACATAATGATGACGCCAGGAGTTGTTGAACCTGAGCGTCATTTTTGTTGTTGGGAAGATTTCTTTGTGAAGAAGGATTCAAACTTATCAGCGGCAGCTTGATCAGCTGATCGAAGCGCATGACCATAGATGTTCATTGTCGTGGTAATACTTCCGTAACCAAGGCGCTCGGAGATGATTTTGCATGAACTCCTTGGTTAATTAAAATTGAAGCAGAGGTATGACGTAGGTCATGAAATCTGATATATCTATGATGATAGACTAAATAGTAGACACAGATTAAACTGATTAAACAAAGTAGATCGGGGGACTGTGTCGACGTGAGAAAACCACTCTATGATGATGTGTATAAGAAGAATGTTCAGTATATCAAGGAAAGCCGGTAGCTGAGGTAGCTCGCGAGCTCAAGATCAAAGATAACACGGTTTATGGCTGGGTGAAAAAATTCGGCAGTGAGCCAGAAATTGTTGCGAATCAAGCCTTTAAGTCTGAAGACCACAAGTTACGGGAGATGCAAAAACAAATACGTGATCTGCAAGAAGAGAACGGAATTTTAAAAAAAGCGATGCACTTCTTCGCGGAAGACATATTGAAGGTTTCTCGTAGCGGCTATTACAAATGGAAGAAGCGCCCTGAGAGCGAACGTGAGCGACAGCACAAAGAATGGACAGAGCAGATTAAGGAAGCCTTTGATGTTTGGAGACTAGAGCTTGAACTAAATCTGACGTAAAATGATTCATAGGGAAGTCCTCTTTTCTGCGAATTGGTTGTGGTGACTTAATTCTACAAGAAAGGGCTTCCTTTTTCTATTTATCTATTTACACAATATATTATACGCTCTCTCAGATTGGATGTAGGCATAATAAGTTATATATTCACGACATAAGGACTTTTAGTCTTGATAGGGGAATGTAATCAGTTATGATATATACAACAGAAGAAAAATAAAGTTTTTTCGCAGAGGACTGTATAATAAGCGATGTATTACATGATACACATTGAAATAGGGAGGATTTGAATGGCGATTCCAATAAACATCTCAAAAGATGATATTTTGAATGCGATGAAATATATTGATGAAAATGATCTACCAGAAAAGAACAAAAGTACGAAATATGAATTGGTTGGTGAGTCTGACAAAAAGTATCCGCCTAAATATATCATTGCAGTCGCGAATCATTTGGCTAATGATGAAGAAATTTCAACTGATGGGTTTAATGCAGTAGAAGCAAAGAGTTTTTTGGAGAGTCTGAACTTTTTAATTGAAACAAAACAAGAGAAATTTGAGCTAATAATCACTGCAGATGAAGTGATATCAACTGACGGTCAATTTACGATGGACAATATTAGCCTTGGTGATAAATACAAGCCACTTGATACATTTTTTAAACGTGCTGATGGAGAAATGATTCGTCGTGAATACAATAAGGGAGAAAGAAGAAACTCAAACCAAACCTTGCCACGTTTAGCTTGTCAGGTTTATGAACAAAACATTGCCGCTTTATCTGGCGAGGAAAAGAAAAAAATTCCTGTTTGTAAATATACGCCAAATACTGAAGTCATTCGTGGTATTTATTCCAGTATAGATGAATTTAAGAAACATAGAAATACAATTGAATTTTTAGTATATAGCTACGATGAAGAAAAGCAGTTTGTCATTTACTGTTGGAACATTTTCTCGACTATCTTATTTGTCCAGGAATGCTTGAAAAGATTTGGCAAGGTGGGTGATCAGTTCGTACTCACCTATCGTGAAAAGGACATTAAAGAAGTTATGCAAATTGATAATGCAGAAGTTGAAGAACAAGCTCAAGCAACAAGCGGATATAAACATAGTTATTCCAATAGTTTAATCGAGTCTAAAAATATCATTTTCCGTGGTGCACCTGGAACAGGAAAAACTCATCTCGCAAAAGAAATCGCTGCAGATATTGTCACTAATGGATCTTATGATGATTATTCTCTACTGTCCAGCGAACAAAAAAAACAGATTGAATTTGTTCAGTTCCATCCCAATTATGATTACTCTGACTTTGTTGAAGGATTGCGTCCAAAGACATATGAAGATGGTTCAGTTGGATTTGAGCTTCAAGATGGTGTTTTTAAGCAATTTGTGACAAAAGCAAAAAAGAATTTTCAAGATTCACAAAAGTCGCAAGAAGTAATAGAGAAAGAAATATCTGTTGAAAAAATGATACTTAATTATTTTTCAAATATTGAGTTTGGAGTAGATCAGCTAAAAACAGCTCGGGGTACTAAATTTTATATCACCAGTATTGATGAAAAGTATATTAATATTTCAATCCCAGAAAACAAAGTATCGAATAAGCTGAAATTGAATATGAGTGAAATAAAAATAATGTTGGATTCAGGGCAAGATTTTCCCCAAGTGATTGATGTAACTCGTTTTTTTGGCAAAACGAATGCAACACAACAATTTTCATATATATTGGCTATTTTTAACAAAATCAAAACCAATGAAACACCTCTTACTGAATCAGGTGTCAAATCAGCAGAATTAAAACCGTATATTTTTATTATTGATGAAATTAACCGTGGTGAGATTTCTAAAATTTTTGGCGAGTTGTTTTTCTCTATTGATCCAGGCTATCGAGGGCAAGCAGGCGAAGTGTCTACACAGTATGCAAATATGCATGATAATCCAGATGAGAAATTTTATATTCCTGATAACGTATATATTATTGGAACGATGAACGATATTGACCGTTCGGTTGATAGCTTTGACTTTGCTATGCGTCGTAGATTCAGATTCATAGAAATTAAGTCGGATGAACGATTGGAAATGTTAGATGCGCTTGGTGAAGATAAAGAAGAAGCAGTACTTAGAATGAAAGCTCTGAACAATGAAATTTCTAATGTAGAGGAGCTTAACGAAAATTATCATGTTGGTGCATCATATTATTTGAAATTAAAATATTTAACTTATAATCAATTGTGGACGGATTATCTTCTTCCGTTACTCCAGGAATATGTCAGAGGGATGTATGATGAGGACGGACTTTTAAAGAAATTTGCAAAGGCCTATGGTTATACAGGTGATAACAATGACGGAACTAAAAATTAAGGACAATACACTTATTAGAAAAGAACATTTCGAAGTAGTAGCTGGTGTTACCGATAAAATTGCTGATAAGACGCTTGAGCAACTTGAAAAGGAAGGGGTATTCATTTTCCCAGAGCTTATAAAAGGTGCAGAAGATTTAAGCAAGGAGCAGATGGTATTACAAAGCGTCAATGGCAACTATCGTTCAAGCAATCTTATGGGCTTTCTAGGATATGGAGATGGACATCTCATTATTGAATCCCGCTTTTCAACTGGAAAATACGATTACTTTTTTCGGTATTTACTTGAAAGTGTGCTGAGATTTCCAAATATTCTTGATCTGAATACAGCGGCCAATCAAGATGAACTTATGTTTGATCTGCTACAATTTTTGTTTCCTTACTATTTAAAAGAAGCGATGCGGAAAGGTCTATTTAAAACATATATTCAAAATCAGTATAACGATGGAAATGTAAAAGGAACCATTGATATTGCACGTCATGTGAGAAAAAATACTCCCTTTATCGGAAACATTGCATATACTCAGCGCGAGTTTTCCTACAATAATTTTCTCATTCAGTTGATTCGCCATACAATTGAGTTTATTAAGAAGAAGTCTTATGGTAAGAACTTGTTGCAAAGAACAAAAGACGAGGTTGCCTTAGTGGTAGAATCAACAAATGGCTATGATTTTTTTGAAAGAAGAGAAATTATAATAGAAAATATTAAGAACCCCATCCGTCATGCATATTATCGAGAATATAGGGCATTGCAGCGCCTATGTATAATGATTTTACAACATGAGAAGCATCAAATCGGATCTGGTCTGAATCAGATTAACGGCATCTTATTTGATGGTGCCTGGATTTGGGAAGAATATATCAACTTACTAATTAGCGACAATTTTTATCACCCAATGAATAAAGCTGGACACGGAGCACAAAGATTGTTTGCAGGTAATACAGGACTAATCTATCCCGATTTTATCAGTCACGAGGTGGAAAAACGTATCATTGCTGATGCGAAATATAAACCTGACTATAATATAAAAGGCAATGATTATCTGCAATTGCTGGCATACATGTTTAGATTTGAAGCGAAAAAGGGGATGTATATTTATCCAGAACATCAGGAAGCAGATACGATTGAGCTAAAAATGAATAGTGGTTCCACTTATGAAAATAATGTTTGTCCAAGGGATGACATAAAGGTTTTTAAATGTGGTTTAAAAATTCCTAATGACTGTATTGATTATAGTGATTTTAAGGAGGAGATAAAACGAAATGAAGAGGCTTTAAAACAAGAGTTTCTAGCAATAATGATGTAGATGTTCATGGCAAGATAGAAGTACAGAGGTTGGCAGTCTAAAAATACATAAGGTACAAAGGTAATTACGCAAGATGACGATCTCGTTCCATACGGAACGGGATTTTTTTATGTTGAACATCATGTAAAAGGAAAATAGCGGTACGTGTCGAAAGTTAATTAGTTCTATATTACTAGTTACAACATTAATTAAGGATCAGTTTTGTAATGAAGGAAGGGTCTTATGATAGAGAAGCGGTTGGAAAAAACGATTAGTTCGCTGATACGGAAGTTTAAATCCGATCGGCTTGAGTATATGAAAATCATGTTCTTGTTCGGCTATTTATTTTGTCTGGTCTCGGCCTCGACAATTGGCCGTACAGCAGCGGATACGCTGTTTCTCAGCCAATACGATGCATCCGTGCTCTCCTATATGTATCTCCCGCAAGCGGGTATTTTGCTTCTGGCTGGTATTTTATATCAAAATCTATGCAGCCGATTTCGAACCGATAAACTGGTCATTGCTGTAATCATAATGGTATCCGTTCTGGCGCTAGGCTCGCGAGTATTGATCATGCTGGAAGTCAGCGGGATATTACATGTGATTTATATTGGGTACGATGTATTTAATTTTTTGATGGTTATGAGTTTCTGGCAATTTGCCACAGTCATTATGGATCAACGAAAAGCTAAACAGACAATTGGCTGGGTTGGAAGCGGTGGTATTGTCGGCGGAATACTAAGCGGGTTCGGTCTTAAACTATTGGTACCATTGCTCGGTACAGTCAATTTAATTTATGTCTATGCCTTTTTCCAACTGCTAGGTTTGTTATTTGTAATGTTTATGCTCAAACAGATATCTAATCGCGCTGAGATGTTCACCGTGAAGACCAATCCGAAAAAATCTGCAAATGCTGCTACGAGGGACGATGTCCAGAAGCAGGGATTATTTCAATTGATTCCGCATTTGCGATATGTGGCTATTTTGGCTGGAACTATTGTGATTTCGCTGACCTTGATCGATTTTCAGTTCAAAACCATTCTCCGTGAAAGCTTGCAAAATGAAGAGCTGGCTGGATTTATGGGAAGCTTTTACGGTTTTTCCGGTCTGCTTGCGCTAGCTGTGCAATTTTTTATCTCTGGCAAATTGATTACCCGATTCGGGGTGACAACGGCCATTCTCGTGTTCCCTTTTGTATTGTTTACCGGCAGCATCTTGCTGTTGATCGTACCTTTTCTTGCTGTAGCCGCCTTGGTGAAGGGCAGTGATAAAGTGCTGGGGGATACAATCTACAGCTCAGTCAGTCAACTGATTATGTTCCCAATACCTCCGGAAAGGAGAGGGCAGGCAAAAGGATTTCTAGATGGCATTGTTCGCAATGGAGCGAAAGGAATCGCGGCTGTCAGCTTAATCCTTTTAGCTCCGTGGTTATCGGTAGAACAATTCAGTTACATTACGATTGGCCTGATTCTATGTGGTATTATTGCGGCAATCCGGATTAAGAAGACTTATTTGACTCTACTGCTCTCTACACTGCAGTCCAAGACAATACATGAGCAGGCTGAACATGTCGATCTGATGGATCCTGCGAGTATTCAAGTGATGGTGGAAGCTTTGCATAGTCATGACCAGCAGCAAGCGATGTATGCTTTTCAATTTCTGCAAAGTATCCATGAATTCGATATGAAGCCTCATATCGGCCAGTTGCTTGAGCATCCTTCGGACGAGATTAAGGTCGCCGTCTTGCAGTATATCCAAGCCTCTGTTCCTGATGAAGTGGAAATACAGCTTGCGCCCCTTCTAGAGTCGCCGGTCATTCAAATTCGTTCCAATGCGATATTGGCCATGGCGGTAGATGCGAAGGAATCCAATCTGGCACGCATGATTGCCTTTTTACATGAAGATGACATTCAAATTCGTTCGGTCGCAATCGCTGGATTGATTAAATATTATGGGATCGAAGGCATGTTCCATGCCGTCGGTGTGTTGAAAGAAATGCTCGACAGCCGTCACGAGGAAGAACGCATGGCGATGGCTCGACTGTTTGGATTAATTGGTATTACCAGCTTTTATAAACCATTAATCCCGATGCTGAGCGACTCCTCTGAACGGGTGAGAATCGGTGCATTAGAATCCGCTGGCCAACTGCGCATACCCGAACTGATCTCTTATCTTGTCCCATTGCTGCAGGAAACTGCGACGAGAGAACAGACTATCGAAGCGTTGGCTGCCTATGAAGAAGATGTGCTGCTCCCGCTGATCAAGCCTTATTTATTTGCTGACGAAGATTATCTTCACGTCCCGCTCGTATTCGAAAGCTTAATGACACAAAGAGCGTTCGATGCGTTACTAGAAGGTTACGGCCAAATGACCGTGGAAATGCGAGAGAAAGCTATAGAATCTGCAACCCGGATGAATGGAGACAACTGCTCGATCGATCCGGCGTTCGGTGAATATTTAGTGATGCAGGAGATGGCTATTTATTGGGATATGCTTGAACACAGCCAGCTTCCTAGTACAGACAGGTTTGCCATGATCCGCGAAGCAGCGGAGGAGATGATTCACCGTCAAGTGAGCAGAATTTTTCAGCTGCTTAGCCTGATTTATGATGCTAAAACCATACAGGCTGTGTTTATGAATTGGTCGACAGGTGATGCACGGCAGCAGGCAAATGCCGCGGAAGTAATGGATCAACTGCTTACCGGAAAACTCCGCATCGAGATGGCTAGAATTATAGCCCATGAAACCGTATTGCGCGAAGGGAGAGAGGATCCGGATTTTTCCGAGACCCAACTCAGCTGGTTACATCGGAATGGGGATCCGTGGCTGCGGTGGCTTATTGATCATGCTCGATCATTGTCGTCTGACATGGCGAAGCGAGAACTTAACGATGAACCGCTGGAACGTGTTCGTTTATTGAAAAACGTTCCGCTGTTTGGCGAATTGACAGGACGGGACTTGTATAATATTTCTCGTCAACTGCGTCCAGTATATGCGAAGAAGGATACTCTTATCATTCGAGAGATGGACATGGGAGATTCCTTATATTTGATCAAGCAAGGAACAGCGGGAATTTATAAACAGCGCACAAGAATCGGTGAATTGGGCAGCAAGGAATGTTTTGGAGAAATGGCTGTAATTACGCAAGGGCCTCGCACGGCTACGATTGTGGCTGAGGAAGATATGGAGCTGTATCAACTGACCCGTGATACGTTCTACAATATGTTATCTGAAAGAACCGAAATCGCTTTGGAACTGATGAAGCTGTTATCTCGCCGTCTGCGCTCTATGAATGCACGGATCCCTGCCAACGATATGGTTGCCGAGAGACAACAAGAGATTGCAACGATGGGAGTTTTGGAAGAACGTAAGCACATTCACACTATAGATCCCTTGATTGAGCATACTAGAAATGAGCAGATTGCTCGGCGTCTGTTAGCGCTCCAGCAGATCAGTTTGTTCTCTAATTGCTCCCAGCAAGATTATATCCATTTGGCTCAGATGGTCAAAGAGAATGTCTATGAAGCGGGAGAAAACATCTGCCGAGTCGGAGAAAACGGCAATACGTTGTTTGGCATTATTGAAGGGCAAATCCGAGTTCATAAGGGGAATGAAGTACTTGCCGTTCTTGAAGTCGGCCAAAGCTTCGGCGAGATGACTATAATCGATGGGGAGCCTCGATCGGCCAATTGTACCGCTATCGGTCGAACCGTAGTAATCGAACTTACTCGAGAGCAGGTGATCACCTTCTGCTTCCAGCGGATTGACGTGCTCAAAGGTATTATTCGCGTACTCGCTGAACGATTCCAAGAAACACATAACACAGTAACTGATCTGAATTTGTAAGAAACATACTAGTTAATTTCCCTCATATGACACATGTGGAGTGTCTAATATTGATGGTTCGTAGAGAATAAATGAGATGTGACAGTATGGCACAGAAGCATAGGTTGTAATTGTGTACACTTAGAGTTTGTCAAAGTATAGTTAATCTAACGGGCAGATATGCGTAGTAATGATTTCCCTAATAACTCGGTTTACAATAGGTTTCGAACGCTAATTCCGTAAATTGGGAGGAGTATAATGTCCAGTGCAGTTGCTTTAATTAGGGATGATATCTTAAGCTCAATTTGATATTTTCAAGATAAAAATCTTTGATTTCTTGCAAATCGAGCAAGGTTACTTAAATCTAAAGTGGAAAATTGAAACGGATGTAGGGAGTTTATTTGTAAAGCAATACGATAAGACACGCTATCCTGAGAACTTCGTTAATGGTCTTGAAATCTTTTTGACCCATCAATTGAAACTCCATAAGGAAGGCATCCCTTCTCCTAAGTTGTTTTCCAATCAAGGGAGGTATGTGTTAAGGACACCTTCTCAAGAGCGGTTCGTATTAATGAGTTTATGTGAAGGTAACGTTATACCACCAGGCTCGGCAAATGAAAATCAAGCGTACACCTTGGGGAATGCCATAGGTAGGATGCATCAAATTTTAAATTCTAACAATTCGAACGCTTATCCCTTGCATTGGGATATACGAAATAAAGAAGAGATGCTAGAGCATTTGAATAAAAGATTGATTCATGCAAAGAACATGAAATCTGAGAAAACGATTAGGGCATTGGAAGTACAAAGGAAGATCCTTGATGAAACGGATATAGATATTTTTTCGAATTGCGAACGAGGCTGGGGGCACTGGGATTTATTCGTAGATAATCTATTGTTCACGCATGATTCATTATCAGCAATTCTTGATTTTGATAGAATGCACTTTGTTTATCCTGAATTTGATATTTCACGACCTATATTGTCCTGCATGTTAGATGACGGATCTATACACATGGACAGTGTGGGTGCTTTCGTAAACGGGTATCGCGAATACCAGTCATTAACGCTGGAGAAATTGGTCAGGTCTATTAGGTTAACCTGGTGGAAGGAAGGGGAGTGGGTTGCAGTCGAAGGCGAAAATGATTCAATCCCACTAAAGAGATTTCGAGAAGAAAATATCTGGATCGGAGAAAATTGGAACAACTTATACGATATGTTTTCTAATGTCCTGATCCTTACAAATTAAACATTCTCGGACTTTGATTATTATTAATAGAATAATTACTTTGAAGCGGAACACCGCAGATTTTGCCTTAACGGGCGAGGTCTGCGGGTGTTTACGCTTCCATAACAAATAGAGGTTGAAAATATGTGTTGCTCTTTTTGTTCCAACGATGCTGAGAAATTGCTTTCTCACCCCACTCACAATCTTGGCTCAGCATCTGAACCTTTTAATTCTATTCGAGACGAACGTGATAAATTAGTTCCAATTCGTGCTATCATATTTGTTAAACTTAGAACATGGGTTTGGACATAGAGGAGCCCAAAGGAGTACGAGATAATGAATACGGAACTAACACGCAAACTTAATATTGAACACCCCATTATTCAAGCACCAATGGCAGGTGGTCCGACGACGCCAGATTTAGTTGCATCAGTATCAAACGCTGGAGGGTTAGGAAGCCTCGGGGCAGGTTATTTATCGGCTGAGCAAATCAGAAATGCAATCAGGGAGATAAAGCAAAGAACAGATCGTCCCTTTGGTGTAAACTTATTCGTACCCGAGCAACCGAGCACACCCGAAGACACCATTATAAAGATGAATGATTATCTTAATAAATATCGCATGGAGGTTGGCATTGCTCAAAGTACATCGATTCCGAAGTTTGTGGAGTCGTTCGAAGAACAAGTACAAGCTGTGCTTGAAGGAAATGTCTCTGTTTTTAGTTTCACCTTTGGCATACCGTCCCATGACGTCATTCAATCCATGAAACAACAAGGGATGTTTGTCGTTGGTACTGCAACGACAGTCGATGAAGCTATCGCTTTAGAAGCCGCAGGAGTAGACGCAGTTGTTGCCCAAGGAAGTGAGGCAGGAGGACATCGCGGTACTTTCTTACCGAGCACTGCAGACGCACTGATTGGTACTATGGCACTTGTTCCTCAGGTCGTGGATCATGTGTCAGTTCCTGTTATTGCATCGGGTGGTATCATGGATGGGCGTGGGCTTGTTGCAAGCCTAGCATTAGGGGCTTCCGCAGTACAAATGGGCACCGCTTTTTTAGCAAGCATTGAAAGCGGAGCGCATGCAGTCCATAAGCAGAAGATACTCTCATCAAACGAAGATTCAACTGAGGTTACAAATTTCTATTCGGGCAAAGCTGCACGTGGCATACTCACTGACTTTATGAAGGATATGCATTTCTATGAGGGGACTATCCCCGCCTACCCGATTCAAAATGCTTTGACGAGAGATATTCGCCAGGCAGCCTCTAAAGTGGGTAACCCAGAATATATGTCACTCTGGGCGGGCCAAGGTCTTAGGTTATCCCAAGATCAATCAGCTTCGGAAATCGTTAAACAGACCCTTGATCAGGCTTACCTTCTTATCGAAAGTATGGGTAATCTAAGGGAATGAGCTAGTATCGTCATTAAACTAACGGGATACGATCTCAAATATACGTCCATGAATGGGAAGAAGTAGTTAATGGACAACATGCTTGAATTCGAAGTTGAAAGATAGGCAGGCGATTCGCAAAGCTAATAATTTCGTGCGATAATGGAGTAGATAAAAAGATTATTAATAAATATAGAGGTTTAACAAAAGATGAGGTTCATGTTATGCCAAAAAACGATAATATGCTTGCTATTCTATGGTTGTTGAATGCGGGCGTAAAAATGACTGCAAAACAAATATCCGAAAAGTTAGAAATAAATATAAGGACAGTTTATCGGTATATTGATGCACTATGTACTAGTGGAGTGCCTATAATATCCGACACTGGTCATAATGGCGGGTATAGCTTGCAGAATAATTTTATTAGAGCACCTCTGCTATTTGATATTGAAGAAAAAAAGGCACTCCTTCAAGCTGCTGTTTTTGCAAAAGAAGCCGGATACCCTTTGAGTGAGGCATTAGGCAATGCGACATCAAAATTGAAAATGTATTCGAATCAGGAGCAGGAAAGTATACTTAGCCGTCATTTAGTCGGATTTGAAGTTATAAACCGTATGGGAGACCCATTTGTTCAGCTGGTATTGGCGGAATTGGAGCAGGCTGCAGCAAACGAATTCGCTGTAGAAATTGATTATCGCACAAGCCGTGAAGAACAACATAAGAATAGGGTGATAGACCCCTATGGAGTGGTTTACTGGAACAATAAATGGTATACAGTTGCATTTTGCCACCTAAGGAATGAGGTCCGCAGTTTTCGGGTAGAACGGATTCTACAAATCAAGCGAACTCAACTCATATTTAAGCGTTCCGAAGCTTTTTCGACCCGTGAGTTTTTTATGCAAAACCAGTTACCTGATTTAGTGGGCAAGGACAATTTAGTTTCTTTAATTATCGGAGGCACGTCAGGGGCATTGGATGACTTATGCCTGCATTGGTTTTTGGGACATCATCTGAAAGAGCGGACATCAAACCAAGCAATCTTTTTACTTGAGGAACAATCAATTCATACATATGTCCCTTATATTCTCCTATCCTACGGGAAATCGATTCAAGTAATCGAACCACAGAGTTTGAAGGAAAAACTTGTTGCTGTTGCGTCGGAGTTAATAGAATATTATCAACGTTGATAGCTTCACTGACAGCAGATGTCAGTGAAGCTATTTTATAATGATGATAATCATTGATTACCGATAGTTCGTTGGTATAACTTGATGAATTGTAAAACAAGGAGAATTTGCAAATGAATAATACAGTATATCTTTATGTGTTTGACACAATGGCAGACTGGGAAATAGGTTACTTAACTGCCGAACTGAACTCGGGGAGATATTATAAAAAGGGGCTGGCTCCATCAAAAATAGTTACCGTGGGAATTGAAAAGACTACTGTAACTACAATGGGCGGATTGAAAATACTGCCTGACATCAAACTGGATGAGTGTAGCATTGAAAGCACAGATGCATTGATTTTACCCGGTGGAGATACATGGAGAGAAACAATTCACCAACCCATCTTAAAAATCGCCCAGAGGTGTTTAAAGGAAGGTATATGGGTTGCAGCGATTTGTGGTGCTACAATGGCACTTGCCCAGACAGGATTGCTGAATTCACGTCAGCATACAAGCAATGATCTGGAATACCTTAAAATGATCTGTCCCGCTTACAAGGGCGAGGAGTATTATAAGATGGAGTCTGTTGTAACTGATGGAAATTTGATCACTGCATCTGGAATAGCTCCGTTGGAATTTTCTTTACACGTCTTGAGAGCTTTGGATGTGTTTTCTTCAAAAACATTAGATGCCTGGTATAGTCTTAATAAGACTCATGAATCCAAATATTTCTTTGAGTTGATGAATTCACTCCAATGAAGGTATAAGCTTAACCCCCATTTATATCTTATCCAAGCGGACATAACACTTAAGTCTTTTTTCTTAAGTGTTCCTGTGAGTTTTCGGAGTCACGAAACGAAGCGGTATCTGGAGGGGCATTTGCTTCCCATAGGCAACTGTCCCCTTACCGTTATGGCGAAAGGGACAGTTCAAAAAAATGCTTTTGGATGGTCGGGTTAAATCCAAGCTCAATGCCTGCGACTTTGCGTGCTTCATATAGGCTTGCTTCACTATAGTTTGGAGTAACATTTCTACGTCTCAGGCGGTGCTTCTGTAAGCAAGAGGCCTTGGCTTAAACCAAGAACCTCTGTAATCCATTTACTTTCGTATTGCTTCATAAACAAATTTCTGCATCCCGTTTGTTGGTGCTTTGCCGTATTCGAAATCAGCTGATACAACCACGTCCGAAAAGCCAATGCTTTCTAATACGAGTTTAAATTCTTCGACACCATACCAACGTAATGCAAAACGCTGTAATTCGGTCTGGATAAGTGTACCGTTACGCCATTTTTCATATTTTAGATATGAAACTTTGTATTGATTGTATAAATCTGCTTCAACAAGATTGCTTTCCATTGTGATGATGTCTCCATTCGGTAAGTTGAATGTTGACGTTCCACCCAAACGGCCACATTCAAAGCTGTTGTCAGGTAAGAAAAGATCAAGAATTAGACGCCCGCCTGGCTGAAGATGATGGTAAAGGTGCTTCAAAGCGTTTAGTGACTCCTCGCGTTTTTCAATTAACAAGAAAGAACCACCCGGAATAATAATCGCTTCATATTTATCGGGCAAAGAAAGTTCTTGGAGATTTGATTCATACAAATTGACAGCTAAGTTTCGTTCCTCACAACGTTGACGACAAGAAGCCAACATTTCAGGAGAATAGTCGATCCCATCCACTTGAAGACCTGATTCGAGAAGTGGAATAATCACACGCCCAGACCCGACCATTGCTTCAAGAATACGCCCCTTACAAAGTTTGAGTCTGTCACGGTAATATTCTATATCACCGCCAAAAGATTGACCGATTTGCTTAGTAAGGTCATAAACCTCTGTACATAGTTCTCCATAGTAACTAAAAGACATTTACTTTTCCCTCCGTGAATTAGATTTACCACGGAAGGGATCATTTAGATTTATCCCTTCCGCACCGTATTGATGGACGTTTTGAATTTAAGCATTTGCATGAGAATCACTCACCTTCATGTATAATTAACTCAATTATAGGTTGCAGGTAAAATTTGGTCAACGGAACAAGCCAATTAAAAAAACTTGCCGTTACAGACAATGCGGAGAGCCTTAGCAGAAGTGATGGTAAAGCAGAAGTATATGTTAAAGGTTAAGGCGTGGAATAACGAAGAGCCTCGATTATAGAGTCTATTTCACTTTTATACCATTGTTTGCCCTCTCAATGTTCGCTATAATGTTATTGTAAAATAAATTGAATACAGCCCTCATCCTATCAAACGGTGAGGTAGAGGTCGCGGTATTTAGAAGTAAATCAGTGGAGACGCAGAGAACGTCATTGAAGCTGATGAAAGGAACTACCGCCGAAGTTTGATTGCTGCTCTGGGCAATTGGGCTGGGACTGTTGCCGGAAGGTGCAGAACTGTCACAAATTTAATTTGTGTTGAGCTATCTTCAAAGAAGATAAGATGGGAATGATATTAAACGTTCACCTCTGTGAGCGTTTTTTTTGTGACCATAAGAAACGTAGGTCTGAAAGACAGTGTAACGGTTTCTTCTTGTTTCCCACTCCAGACCAATGAATCGACAACATGATTAAGGAGTGTTTTTAATGTCTTCAAACAATTCGACTGAGCCCCAGCAGTTAAAACGCGGGCTCAAGGCTCGTCACCTTACGATGATTGCACTTGGCGGCTCCATTGGTACAGGCTTGTTCCTTGCTAGCGGCAGTGCAATAGCAGAAGCTGGTCCAGGGGGAGCACTGCTTGCTTATATAGCGGTGGGTATTATGGTGTACTTCCTTATGACTAGTTTGGGAGAGCTTGCAACCTATATGCCAGAATCGGGATCTTTTAACACATACGCGAGCCGCTTCGTGGATCCTTCTTTCGGATTCGCCATGGGATGGAATTTCTGGTTTAACTGGGCGATTACGATTGCCTCTGAGCTTGCAGCAGCAACGCTTATTATTAAATATTGGTTCCCTGATAGTCCTTCTTATCTGTGGAGCTTCCTGTTCCTCGCCATTATTTTCGGTTTGAATTTACTGTCTGTCAAAGGATATGGTGAATCGGAATACTGGTTTGCAATGATCAAAATTGCCGTTGTCATCATCTTCTTGATTGTTGGGGTGCTTATGATATTTGGTATAATGGGCGGCTCGAAGCCAGCTGGCTTCAGTAATTTCACACTAGACGGCGGACCGTTCCATGGCGGTTTTCTAGCGTTTCTTGGTATCTTTATGGCAGCGGGTTATTCATTCCAAGGAACCGAGCTTGTCGGCATTGCTGCGGGTGAAAGTGAGAACCCGCGTGAGAATGTACCGAAGGCCATTAAACAAATCTTCTGGCGTATCCTGCTTTTCTATATTTTCACAATATTCGTAATTGGCATGTTGATTCCTTTTACACATCCGAGCTTGATGCAAGCTGGTATTGAGAATATTACAGTTAGTCCGTTCACCCTTGTTTTTGAAAAAGCGGGATTCGCTTTAGCGGCTGCTGTTATGAATGCCGTCATTTTGACTTCGGTGCTGTCTGCTGGAAATTCGGGGATGTATGCATCTACACGTGTACTGTGGGTACTTGCCAAAGAGGGTAAGGCACCTAAGTTTCTAAAGAAATTAAACAAACGCGGGATTCCTATTCATGCGCTGCTTGTCACTTGTGCAGTTGGCATGCTTGCGTTCCTAGCTTCCTTCTTTGGTGATGGGACTGTGTATCTATGGCTGCTGAATGCTTCGGGCATGTGCGGATTTATTACATGGCTTGGAATCGCAATTAGTCATTACCGCTTCCGTAGGGCATTCGTTGCGCAAGGCAGGGATTTAAGTGAACTTCCTTATAAAGCCAAGTGGTTCCCGTTAGGTCCGCTCTTTGCCTTTGCATTGTGCATGTTCGTTATTATCGGCCAGAACTTTAAAGCTTTCACTGGAGAAACGATCGATTGGTATGGCGTGCTTGTTTCCTATGTCGGAATTCCACTATTCTTAGGTGTATGGCTAGGTTATAAATTTGTGTACAAGACAAAACTCATTCCTCTTAAAGATTGTAAATTTGACTAAAATGAAGAGGAGTCATGAGCAATAGGACAGGCAAACAACACATGTGGAGTGCTGTTCGCTTTAATTATAGATATGTTGGTGCTTCCAATTGTAGAAAATAAAAGAAATGAATGATACAATCAATCAAAGCATACTTGGATATACCAAGGTTGCTTTTTTTGCTGCGCACATTAAAACATATCCTAGGAGCATTATAGATGATGAAAAAAACTAAACTAGCATTATTGGGTTGCGGAAGATTAAATGAGATTGTAGCTAATGCCTTGGAAACTCATCTTCCAGAATATGAACTTGTTGGTGTTATGGGGAGGAGTCCTGAGCGGACACAGGCTTTTGCTGAGCGTTATGGCGGTAAGGCCTGCACCGATATTCAAGAGTTGATGGCTCTAAAGCCAGATTTTGTAGCAGAGGCCGCCTCGCCTCAAGCGGTGAGAGATTACGCTGAAACGATACTAAAGAGCGGGTCCAATTTAGTGGTACTCACTATTGGTGCATTTGCAGATGCGGCCTTATTTAATAGAGTAAAAGAGACAGCAACAGAACATAATCAAAAAGTATATATTGCTAGCGGCGCAGTTGGAGGCTTTGACGTTCTTCGTACGACTGCATTGATGAGCCCGATTAAGGCAACAATGACATCTAAAAAATCACTGCGGTCCTTGCTTTATACTCCGTTATTTAAGGAAGACCTGCTGAATATTACAGAGCCAGAGCAGGTTTTTACCGGAAATACTAAAGAGGCTATTGAAATGCTGCCATTTCATTTTAACGTGGCAGTTGCTACAGCCCTTGCTAGTGCTGGACCTGAACAGACTACCTTGAATATCGATGCTGTTCCAAATTTTATTGGTGATGAATACAAAATAGAAATTCAAGGGGAAGAAGTGCAAACTGATCTCAATATTTATTCGAGAACCCCTAGAATTGCCGCTTGGAGCATCGTTGCGGTACTTCGAAATGCTGTTTCACCGATTGTTTTTTAGGAAGATATGTCCAATATTTTGTCTCAATCGGCGCTAGCAATGTTGGCTCAAGCTAATAACAATCCGCAAGGAGTCTGCAATTGCTTAAATGAAAAGCTGAGACTTACCTAAACCTACCTAACTGGGTAGGTTTTTTGATGCGCCTCGCATGGCGGCTAACTAGGCTGTGAAAGTCCGCTGTAGGGGCTGGTAGCCTAAAGCAGTAAAAACGAATTGCACGTTGATGTTGATCAAAGCCGTTTAAGATGTCTTATTTAATTGTTATATTCCCAGAGGTTGTTTGGAGTTGCACTTTAAATGATCCATCCCCCGTTTGTCCCAGTGTCTTTCTATTACTTTGTTGACGATTTTCTAAAGGAATAGCAACAGATCGTCTGCCACTGCCAGATTGCAAAAGCCAGTGTATATTGGAGTCTTTGTCTTCAAGATTTAATAGAAGGTTACCGCTTTTGACAGAAACATGGATGTCCCCTTTTATTTCCAAATAGTCAAGTGATACATTTCCGCTGCTCCCCTTAATATCGAGTTTAGGTGTGTTCAAATTTTTTATCTTTACGTTGCCGGAAGAACCTTCAATCATTATTTTTCCCACATAGCTGCTCGGAATACGGATGAATAGCTGAGGCATTTTCCCGGCATTTAACATGCGTTTGATATCACTCTTAAGACGAATTTTGACTTTTTGTTTCCCCTCATCTATAACAAGTCCCGGTCCATTATTATTCATGAGCAAGGTTGCTTCAAGTGAATCAATATCCGCTGATTCTACTTCTAAAGTTGTGCTGCCATGGTCAATATGGAGGAGATCTGCTTCCGCGAGTGAAATAGTTTGCAGCTCTTCTATTTCCTCATTATTACTGCAGGCGCTAAGAAAAAGCATACTCGCAATAAGAAGATAAACACAGTATTTATTCATTTCATCACCTTTTAATAGTTATATTGTAAAGATGATTATATAAGATTACGTTACGTCATTATCAAGCTATTTTTATCTGTAAAAAATACTTGAAAGTGACGTTGCGTCATTTTGTATAATGGAGCCAATGCTAAAGCTCCTCATGAGTTAAATCCATTAATTCGGTGAAAGGGGAGAAGAAATTATACCAAGGGGATGTTAGATATGAAACAAGGAGATATCATTATTTATGCATGTGTCATTATAGGAGCAGGGATTGGACTTATCATTGATCAAGCATTTCCAGGCGTATTAGTTGGTCTAGGTTTAGGTTATTTAATCAAACTTGGTTTATATAAAGATAAAGAAAATTAATACTCATCGGAGTTGTATGTGCATGATTCATATCAAAGAAGTTGCGAAACAGACTAAGATCACGGTTAGAACACTAAGGTACTATGATCAGATTGGATTATTGACACCCACCTCCAAAACAGAAGGAGGGCATCGACTATATTCGGATGAGGATATGAAAAAGCTTCAACAAGTTCAATTTTTAAAAGGAATGGGCTACCGCTTGCAAGATATTAAAGAGATGTTATCTGACGCTAAATGGAATTGGTCCATTAGTTTGAAAAACCAGCTGGTTTATATCATGGAAGAGCAAGAAAGATTAAAGAGTATAGAGTCATCTCTAAATGAATTGATAAATAGTATTACAGTTGAAGGTGGAGATGACCATCTTGCGGTACAGAAACTCATCCAGTTGTCGAATCAAAATAAAAAAAGATTACGGACCTTCAGAGAAAATATGTTTAATGATAAAGAACTTGAACTATGGAAAAGGGTTCCGAAAATGAGGGGAGAAGATCCTGACTCTATGGAATGGATTGCTCTTCTAGGCCAGATAAAACGACATATGAAGGATGATCCTGCATCATTAAGAGTACAGAACATAATACGGCGTATGCTTGAAAAACAAATGGACGAATTTAAAGGTGAAGATGAGTTTATCGATAAACTGTGGGATTTAAGGAAGTCCCCAACTCAATCGGAGAAGCTTGGACTTTATCCGATAGAAAAAGAAGTTCTAGATTTCATGGAGCGGGCATATGAAATTTACATTTCTTCCGTGCACAATTCTTCCACCCGGCAAGGAGGAGTATCATGAGTGCAGAATTACTTCTTATTGTAGGGGGATTAGCACTATTAGATATGCTTAGTCCTGCAACTCTGGGAGTTACCGTATATTTGTTATTAACTGAAAAAGAGCGACTGAGTTCACACTTGATGATTTATTTATTAACAGTTGCAGCATTTTATTTTTTAGTTGGTGCTGCTCTTATGTTAGGTCTAGATGCTTTACTTGCAGCTTTCTCCGCCATTTTGAAAAATCGGATCGTAAGTTGGATGATGCTGATCATTGGAGTGCTTCTGTTTATAGCGAGCTTTTACTATCCTAAGAGCAAAAAATCCGATGTACCAAGGCCGAAGTCAAAAAGCAAAAAAGCCATGATTGCGCTTGGATTCACGACGTCATTAGTTGAAGTAGGGGCAGCATTTCCTTATTTTGCAGCTATCGGTTTTATGTCCACCTCAAACTTAGCGGTTTATCAGTGGCTCCCGATGTTAGCTGGTTATAATTTCATGATGGTATTACCGCCATTAATTGTGTTTACATTGCATTTATTATTAGGGAGAGTGATGCAAGGACCACTGGAAAGGCTTCGAATCAAGCTTATGAAATATTCGGGATCAGCTGTTTCATGGATCATGAGTATCGTTGGGCTGATTTTAATTTTTAATAGTTTGGATTATTTGTAAAGGATTTTATAGCAGGTTTGTATTTCTCTAAACCTACCTAATTGGGTAGGTCTTTTTGTTATTGATGCACGAAATTAATGACCCCAGTAGACCCCTAAGACGAAAATGATCTATTGCAGCGAAATGAAAAATTTGAGATGGTATACCTATGTAATTTGGTTTCAAAAATGTTTCAAAACGCTCATGTATAATAGGAACCAAAGGCCTAATGATTTTTCGGAAAAGTATAACTGATTAGTTTTGAGAGAAATATAGTGACCGCAAGTGTCGAATTTTAGCTACTTGGCGGGAGGAAAGGCCTATTCCAGCAGTTTCCATTAAGAGGGAAGGGAGGAAATCGCCACAATACAGCCTAGAAGAGTTGCTTGGAAAGCCGCATCGTGTGGTTGGTTCCGAATTTCATTCGAGTATATGACACTCAGATTGAGACGGCAGAGCAGGTCGGTTAGTAACTTGAAAAGCTAAACCATCTCAGTCGGTCTATGCAGAAACTGTTTGAATTAGCGTGGAGTTTAAATACATACAAGGAGACAAGGAACGAAATGGAACATATGCATGGTTCATATGATACGCTTTTAGTTGTTTTTTCTTATGTAGTTGCCGTTGTGGCTTCTTACACGGTTCTTGATTTGGTCGGAAGAATCACCACATCTACCGGGCGAGTCCGTTGGTTATGGCTTTCGTTTGGTGCGTGTGCAATGGGGATGGGGATTTGGTCGATGCATTTCGTCGGCATGCTGGCTTTTTCTTTGTCTGTTCCAGTTGCTTATAATCTGTTTACAGTTGTGTTATCAGTTATCGTAGCCATCATTGCCTCATTCATTGCTTTATATGTAGTCGGTCGAGACCAACTAACATTACGCCAATTGCTTGGCGGCGGGATGCTGCTTGCCATTGGCATATCTTCTATGCATTACATTGGAATGGCTGCCATGCTTATTGATATTTCGTATGATCCTGTTTATTTTATTCTCTCTATTATTATTGCTTTAGTAGCTTCTATTGCTGCATTATGGCTGTCGTTCTACTTCCGCAGAGGCGGAAAACGCGGCGCAGCATGGAAGAAGCTTGGAAGCGGGTTAATTATGGGTGCTGCAATCGTGGGCATGCATTATACAGGCATGATGGCTGCCCATTTTCATTTGGGAGATAAATCGCTGTCCTCTTCGGGAATGATTCTGGATCAAAACTGGCTCGGTTATTTCATTTCGGGAGGAACTTTATTTACGCTAGGCTTATCCTTGCTCGGGATATATATTTCTAACAAGTTTACTTATAAAGATTCCGAGATTCAGGAGAAAGCTAACGAAATCTATCAGATCAATCAGGAACTGCGACAATTGAACGAAAACTTGGAGAACTTGGTGAAGGAACGCACGGAACAGCTTGAACAAGCTCATGATGAAGCGATTAAGGCCAATATGATTAAGAGCCAATTCCTGGCGAATATGAGTCATGAGCTGCGAACTCCGCTCAATGCGATCATCGGCTACAGCGAGATGCTGGCGGAAGAGGCGGAAGAACTTGGCGAGCAGGTCTTTGTGGAGGACCTAGGGAAGATTGGTAAGGCAGGCAAACACTTGCTGTCGTTGATTAACGATATATTGGACATATCGAAAATTGAGGCCGGCAAAATGGATATTCATATGGAGACCTTTAATGTAACAGGACTTATTCAGGATGTGATAACTACAGTCAAACCGCTTATAGATAAGAAAGGGAATAAGCTGGAAACCCGCTTGGAACAAGGTGAGATGACAACTGATATCACCAAATTGAGGCAAATCTTGATTAACCTGCTCAGTAACGCGAGCAAATTCACGCAAGATGGAACCATTTCCCTTGAAGTGTATCGTGAGATTCGCAATCATCGGTCTGGCTACTGCTTCCGCGTCAAGGACACAGGTATCGGAATGACGCCTGAACAAGTTGAGAAGCTGTTTCAGCCCTTTACACAGGCGGACTCCTCTACAACGCGCAAATATGGAGGAACTGGTCTCGGACTGGCCATTAGCCAAAGCTTCTGCGATTTGATGGGTGGTTCGATTCAAGTTGAAAGCGAGATCGGCTCGGGAAGTGTCTTCACATGCTGGCTCTCGACTTCCGTGGAGGAAGAAAACCTGGAAAGTGAAAAACGAACAAACGATCACGATTACAGGGAAGTTAATCACGGGATCAGCATTTTGCTTATTGATGATGAGCCATTTAATCATCAATTGATGAAACGTTATCTTGCTAATGAAGG